>Ga0194133_10003060_pt1 | contig 24467 bp, 23 predicted proteins | sample TA2KigOf40mmetaG_FD_155448 | JGI IMG/M metagenome (GOLD analysis project Ga0194133, IMG submission 155448) | Freshwater microbial communities from Lake Tanganyika, Tanzania - TA2015055 Kigoma Offshore 40m | ecosystem: Environmental > Aquatic > Freshwater > Lake | place: Tanzania: Lake...
GTCCAGAGTGTGCCGACCGGGCCAAAAAATCACTGAAATTGGCTGTGCGTAGGCGCAGGCAGCGTTGAAAACATGCTCACAAGACAAAATGACGATGCTCAATGACAACTTTTCAGCAGCCTGCTAGAGCGGGTTGCGTGAACCCAAGTGAACGCAACATGCTCTAAAACGCTTACGCACCCCGCGGCGCATGCGGATCAAGCAGCGCATCCGGCAAGGCCATGAAGCGCGCGCCGTAAGTCCAGACCAGCGCGCATTCCACAACACGCCCCGGAAAGGCTGCGCGCAGCAGCGCGCGATAGGCTGCCATTTGTCGCAAATAGAGAGGCGCCACATCCGCCACCTGTTCCGGCGGCGGGCGATTGGTCTTGTAATCCAGCACCAGGACGCGGTCGGCTTCTATCTTCAGCCGATCCACCTGGCCTGCGATCAACCGGCCATTTACCTCTCCGGCCAAGGGCGCTTCGGCCAAGCTGCCCGCGCCAAGGGCTTCGCTCATCCAACCCTGGCGCAGCAGGTCCAAAACCTCCTGCAAGGTGGCTTCCTGTTCTGCCGCTGAAAGCCCTGGCGCGCGGCGCGCGAGGAAGCGGCGCGAGAGTTCTTGCCATCCCGCTTCGGGATGTTCGGGCAGGCTTTGCAACAGCGCATGCACCAGGCGCCCGCGCCGGAACCGCAGCCCCAGCGGGTCTTGCGCCGGGCGCGGCACGGCGGCGGGGGTTTCCTGTTCGCCGGGCAGGGCAGAAGGTGCAAGGCTGCCGGCCGGCGCTTCCTCGGCCAGTTTCTGCCAGGCCCAGGCGGGCGGGCGCGCTTCGGCAGCGCTTGCAAGCAAGGGGTCTTCCAGGCGGGGCGGCGCGGTTTGCAGAGCGCTGAGGCTCAGCAGTTTCGGCTCGTCGCCAAAACCATTCGTAATAGTGCCAAAAGCAGCAGGGTCGAAGCTGGATGCCTGATGCCGCGCAAGCCGTGCGAAGCCTTGCGCGACCAGATCATACCAACAGCCTACGGGCAGATTCTTCGCGCTGTTCCAGCCGCAAATGATCAGCCGATCTTCCGCGCGCGTGAGAGCGACATAAAGCAGCCGGTGTTCTTCTTCTGCTTCGCGTGCCTGATCCGCCTGACGCTGCGCGGTCAGCGCTGGCGCTTCAAAGCCTTTTGTTTGCGGCGCCCATACGGGCAGCGGAGTATCGCCATCTTCAAACCAGCGGAGCGTTTTGCTGTCCTGCGTTTTGCGTGTGGTGTCGGGCAGAATGACGATTGGCGCCTGTAAGCCCTTGGCGCCATGCACAGTCATGATGCGCACCACATTGCCCGCGGCTTCCGCTTCGCGCTTGATCTCGGCGCCGCCCTGCCGGAGCCAATGCACAAAGCCCTGCAGCGATGGCGGGTTGAGCGTTTCGTGTTCCAGCGCAGCATTGAGCAATTCATCGAGCGGATCGCCCGCATCCGGCCCAAGCCGCGTCAAGATGCGCGCACGCCCCGCGCGGGGATCAAGCGGGCCAGGCGCGCCGAGCACATCGGCAAACAAACCATAGGGCGTGATGAAATCAAGCTCTGCCGCTTGCGCTGCCAACCAATCCGCGACCCGCCCGACATCTGTCGCGCTGCCACGATGGGCCATCAGCGCCGCATGCAGCGATGATCTGCAGCGCCCATGCGCGAGTTCGAAAAGCGCCTTCTCATCCAGCCCGATCAGCGGCGATTTCAGCAATGCGGCGAGGGTCAAATCATCATCCGGCAGCAACAACCAGCCAGCGAGTGCGAGCATATCCTGCACCGCCAATTCATTCGCCAGCACCATGCGGTCAATGCCGCCAACTGGGATGGAAAGCTTCTTCAATGCGCGCACAAGGGCTGACGCAAAGCCGCCGCGCTGGCGCCCACGCAGTAGTACCAGAATATCGCCGGGGCGAATGCGTCGGCCATTAGGCTGTGTATCTTCCTTGCCCTTTTCGACGCGCGCCGGAAGGGTTTCGTTCTTGATGAGATGTTCAATGCGCGCCGCAATCGCGGCCGCAAGCTGCGGTGCTGCTCCTTGCGCCGCAACGGCTTGTTCCGGCGGCGCCCAATCAGGCGGCGGGCGCGCGTTATCCACTCGCAGAATTGGCCAAAGTTCGACGCTGCCGGCATGGCCCGCGCGATCTGCGTAATGCCGCAAGGGTGCATCCTGCGCGACGCCATCACGCGCTGGCGCATCAGCGAATACGGCATCCACCAGCGCGAGCACGGGTTCTGTGGAGCGGAAGGAAACATCAAGCGGCACAGGGCGAAATTCCTGTCCAGACTCTCTCACAATGCCTTCGTAATGATGCTTCGCTTCCTTGAATCTTTCTACTTCCGCGCCCTGAAAGGCATAGATGGATTGCTTCTGATCGCCGACGGCGAAGATGCTTCGCTGTTCTTCCCGCGCGCCAAGGCCAGCGAAGAATTCCGCTGATAAAGCGTGCACAATGCCCCATTGTTCCGGATTGGAATCCTGCGCCTCATCCAGCAGGATGTGATCCAACCCGTCATCCAGCTTGTACATCACCCAGGCACTGCCGGGATTATCGAGCAATTTACGCGTGCCTGCGATCAGGTCATCGTAATCGAGTAAGCCGGCAATTTCCTTCGCTGCCTGATAGCGCCGCAGCACCGGCGCGCCGATGGCGAAAAGTGCCAGGCTCGCGGCGAGCACGCGCGCGGCGGCGTATTCCTGATCCAAAACTTGCAAGCGCGCGGCCTCATCTTCCATCAATTGCTGGATTTCGGATTGCCGAGGCGCGGCGATGGATTTCGTCGCGAAGCTTTTGCGAATCTCGCCCTTTTCAGTGAAGAAAACGCGGCGCCATTCTGCATAGGCTTCCGCGCGCGCAGTGTGATCCAGCACCAGCCATGCCGCCATGGCGTCGGCAAGTTTTTGGTCATTGGTGCTGCCGCCCTTCAAAGTCTCGGCGGCCTGCCGTAATGCGGTTTCCTGATCCGGGGCGGCGCTTTCTGCCAGAATTTCCACGGTTTCCGAACGTTCGGGGGAGAGCCCAAGCTTCCGCGCCAGCGCTGCCCGCAGCCCTGCCATGCCTTGGCGTTTTTCTTCAGCCTCCAGAAATTTGCCGCTGGCGTCGGCCATGGTGTTGATCACCTCGGCAAAGCGCGTAGGCGCCTGATGTTTCGCTAAAATCGCCAGCGCATCCCGCGCGGCCCCGCCCACCAGCAGCGCGTCGCGTTCGCGCGCCAGCAGCGCGCGGCCATCCTGTTCCTGCATCACCGCGAATTGAGGCGCGAGGCCCGCTTCCAGCGGAAAGCCGCGCAGCAGCGATTGCGCGAAACCATGCAGGGTTGAAATGCGTATGCCGCCTGGCTGTTCCAACACCTCCACAAACAAGCGCCGTGCTGCTGCCAGCCCCTCGCGCCCTGGTGTTGTGCCTGTCAGCTTCTGCACTGTGTCCATGAGCTTTGCATCATCTGCAACCGCCCATTCCCCAAGCCTGAGCGCCACGCGCGTTGCCATTTCCGCCGCTGCTGCCTTGGTAAATGTCAGGCACAGGATGCGCCCCGGCGGCACGCCGGCCACTAACAACCTCAGCAACCTATCCGTCAGCAGCTTGGTTTTGCCCGAACCGGCGGAAGCCTCCACCCAGGCCGATGCGTTCGGATCGGCAGCGCTTGCCTGCGCGTCTTCGGCACGTTTACGGGCCTCGCTCACGGCGCGTGATCCTCGCCAGAGGACCATTCATCCACCCGCGCGAGATGATCATAATCATCGCCAAGCGTGCCGCGTGCGGGGTGCGGGCGGCTTTCAAAGGGCGCGTCGCCCAACAACATGCGCTCCACCAGCGCTGTGATGCGGGTACGGGCAAGATCGGCGTAGGGCACACCATTATCGGTGGTTGCGTCTAATTTCTTTTCCTCACCCGGCTTCTCGCCGCCGCTTAATTTCCAATAGACCAGCGCGGCGGCCTTGGCGTCTGCGTTGATCGTCGGATAGCCGCCGGCTTCCAGAATCATCGCCTCCAACGCCAATTGTGGTGCTGCACCTTCAACAATCTTTTTTTCTGTTGGCACCTGCCCGGTCTTGTAATCCAAAACGCGCCAGCCGCCGCCCGTCAATTCATCCAGCCGATCCGCCTTAGCGAGGATTTCAACCTCTCCGCCCGCCAAGTGCAACAGGACGCTGCCTTCATGTTCCGTCAGGCAACGCAGCAGACCGTTTTGTGCACGGAGCTTTTCTTCCTCCGCAATCACGAATTCGCCCATGCGCGCCATGCGCGGCCCCCAAAAGGCGAGCACGCCGGGACGCACTGCTTCCTTCTGCAAGGCCTCGGCACAGGCTTGCGCCCATAAGGCACGCGCATCGGCAATGCCGGGCCAGCCCGTGCCAAGCCCAGCCAGGAAAAACCGCATGGCGTGATGCACCAGCGTGCCATATGCGCGCGCGCCGATATCCGCATCGAGATCATCAAGCGCCTGCAGGCGCAGGATGCGCTTGGCGTAAAAGGCGTACGGATCAGCGATAAGCTGCGTCGCGTCAGAAACACTCAAGCGACGCGGACGCACTTCAACCGGCGGGCGCGGCGCTGGGCGGCCCCAGGGCCTTGCATCGCCTTCCGGCGCATCCAGGCTTGCGGCCCAGCGCGCGGCATCACTAGCGGTGATTTTAATCTCGCCCTGGCCTTTCAGGAAGGTTTCAAGCCGCGTCAGCCAACGTGTCGGCACGCTTGGCGCGCCACCACGCTTGCGCGCGCTGGACAGCACCAATTCGCCGGCATGGCTTGCGGCATGGAAGAAATCCGCCGCCACACGACCAATGCGTGCTTCCGGCGCGGGCAGGCCAAAACGCGCGCGCATCGGGCGGCTCATCCAGGGGCCGGGTTCGGTTGCCTGTGGCCAGATGTTTTCTTCCAGTGCGCCCAGGATCACGTGATCAAAATGCTGCAAGCGTGCTTCCAAAAGGCCGAGGATCGCAATGCGCGGATGCGCTGCCGCATCACGCCGCGCGCGAAAGGGTGGCGCAATCGGTCCCGCCAGCATGGCGTCAAATGCTGCCGGCCATTCGGCAGGCTTGATCGGCGGCACTTCAACCAGCGCTTCGGCAAGGGCAGCCAAATGCCGCGCCAAGGCTTCCCCTTCCTCACCAGCGTAAAGCCTGAGGCCGCCTGGAATATCCGGTGTCGCGGCAAGCGCTTCCGCTGCCGCCAAATGGAGCGCCAGCAGATCAGCGGGCGGGCGCGCTGGGCTTAGCAGCAAGGCAGTGAAATCGCCAAGCGCCGATTGCAAGGCATCCAACAAGTCAAGCAAGGCGGTATCGCCCGCAGGCAAGGCGGCACGCAGCGCATCAAGCCCTGCTGCCGGGCGCGGCCCGCGCAAGCATTTCCGCTCAAGGGCACGCACGCCTTCAAGCCAGGTGCCGCGTTCCATGCCCGCACCGCACAGCGGATGTTTCAAAACGGCAAGCAGCGCAGCAGGCGCAAAGCCATCCGCCACCATGTGCGCAATCAGGCGCAAAAATGCCGCTGCCGGTGCATCGGCCAAGGGCGCGCCGGCGCTGTCATCGGCGGTGATGCCATGGCGTGCGAGCTCCGCCGCAACGCGCCGCGCCAAATCGCGATCCGGCGTGATCAAGGCGGCGCGTTTGCCGGGGGTTTGCATCGCATCGCGCAGCAAAAGCGCAATGGCTGCGGCTTCCTGCTGCGCATCGGCGGCTTCAAGCCGGCTGACGCCAGTAAGTGCGGCCTGCCAGCGCGGCGCATCGCGTTTGGCCCAAACCTCTAAACCCTCAGCGGGGCGAAGGCTCTGTGCCAGCATCACCGCGCGATCCGTAGGCGCGCCGGCGTGATCCGCAGCATTCCAAGGGCGCGGCGCATTGGGCTCCACGCCAAGATCGGCAAGTAATTTCAATTGACCGGCGAAGGGATGGCTCGGTGCGCGACGCATGGCGTCAGCCAGGCTTGGCGTGATCGGTTCGGCCATGCCTTGCAGCACCAGCGCGCCATTGGGCAGGTTCGCGATGCAGCGGAGCAAAGCGGTCGCGGCGGGAATGGTACCGCCCGCGCCAATGCCGGCGGCGATCAGCTTTTGGCGTTGTGGTGCCGCTTCCAGGGCGCGGCGTTGCGCTATTAGTGCACGCACACGCGCCAGGCCAAGATCCATTAGGCGCTGGTTTTGCAGCCAGCCATTCCAATCGCGCACCACCGCCTGCAATAGTTTCGTGGTGATCTGCCAATGCACGGCCAATTTATCTGGCACCAGGCCATCCAGGCGCGAAAGCCAGCTTGCCGCGAAATCCACCGGGTTTGCGGTTTCAATCAGGTCAAGATCAGCTTCTTCAAGGGCGATTTCATCGAAAAGCGTGGCAAGCTCGCTGGCCAATAGCCAGGCTTGCTCAGCGCCAAGCGGTCCGCCGAAGCGGCGCGGAATGCCAAGCACAATGCGCGACAGCACTGCTTGTCGCGTGAGCGGTGCAACTGCCGGTGGCAGGTCAAGCAAAGCGGGCAGCGCTAATTCATCCGCTTCTTCCACCGAAAGTCCCGGTAGGGCCCGCATGCGTGGCAGCAAAAGCGCGCGGCCATTGGCTGCGGTCAGGAACGCTTCACGCAAGGCACGCGCAGCGCGGCGCGTTGGCAGCAGCAGCGTATAGGATGCGAGCGCAGCAGGATCATCGCAAGCGGTTTGCGCGAGCAGCCCCTCGGCCAGCTCTGGCAGGAAGCGCTGATGTGCGGGGATCAGGAAAACGCGCAACGGCAGTGCTTCAAAACAGCGCGCGGGTCACGCCGCTGCGCAAGACATCTTCCGCATGGTGCAGATCAGCTGGGGTGGAGAGATGAAACCACACGCCATCATGCACCAGCCCATAAAGTCGCCCGGCTTCAATGGCGCGCTTCCAAAGCATGTGTAGGCTGAAGGCGCCGCCTGGTGCGCCTTCAAACAACGCGGGTGAGAGGATTTGCACGCCACCGAAAAGATAGGGCGACACCTCCCCTTCTTCCGGGCGGCGCAGCAGGCCAAGCGGGTCCAGCATGAAATCCCCACGCCCGACCTCGCCCGCGATTTGTGCTGTGCGGATCAGCAACAACAGCCCATCCATGCGTTCAGGATCGAAGGCGGCGGCGAGGCGCTGAAGCGCAGGGTGCGGGCCATCCAGCCAGAAGGCGTCGCCATTCACTACGGCGAAGGGCGCATCGCCCAGCGCGGTCAAGGCGCGCGCCACTCCGCCGCCGGTCTCAAGCAAGGTGTCTTCCCGTTGCAGCGTGATGCGCGGCGCGCTGCGGGCGGCGACACAGGCCGCGACCTGATCGGCCAGCCAATGCGCGTTCACCACCGCATCGGTCACCCCTGAATCCGTCAGCCGATCCAGTGCGTGATCCAGCAGGCTCTGCCCCGCCAAGGGCAGCAGGGGTTTCGGCATGGCGTCAGATAGCGGGCGCATGCGCGTGCCAAGGCCGGCCGCCAGAACCATGGCACGGGAAAGGGTGATCATGCAGGCTCCTTCGCCGGATCGGGATTGCGGCGCAAGTGGCGCGGCAGGGCAGCATCCAACCATAGGCTGAGCGGTGCGGTGGCGGGGTGTTTCAGCGCCTCAGCCAAAAGCCGCCAGCAGCGCGGCCCATGCACAAGGTAATTATGCTTGTTGTCGCGGCGAGAGAGCCGCACCCAAAGCGCCGCCACTCGCAAATGGCGCTGCGCCGCGCAGGCGGCCATGGCGGCGGAGAAATCCTCCCGCACCAGGCCAGGCCGCGCGGCGAAATAGCGTTCAATCACCGCATCACGCGCGGCTGGCGCCACATCGCGCCGCGCATCTTGCACCAACGAAACCAGATCGTACGCTGGGTGCCCCAAGCCGGCATCCTGGAAATCGAGCAAGCCGGTGCGCCGCGCGCCCGCGCGTCCGTCAAGCCGCATCAGATTGGCTGGGAAGTAATCGCGATGTACAAAGCCTTGCGTGCTGGCGAAGGGGATCAGCATGGCGCGCAGCGCATCATCAAGCCCAGCGCGCAGATCATCACCGGGCGGGCTTCCCATCATCGCCGGCCACCACCAATCAAGGAAAGTCGCCGCTGTCGCGCGTGCCATGGCCGCTGCATCCCAGGTGGGCAGGCCGGCCGGTGGCGGTGCTTCATGCAGGGCCGCAAGGGTTTCGGCTGCCTCGGTGTAGAGCATCGGCGCATCCGCCCCGCTATCCAGCAAAGCCGCATGCGTGGCGTCACCGAAATCCTCCAGCAGCACCAGACCCGCCTCGGGGTCGGCGGCGATGATCTCGGGCGTGGAAAGCTCCATGCCCAGGATATGGCTGGCAATGGCAATGAAAGGGCGGGTGTCCTCCGGCGGTGGCGCTTCCATCAACAGCGCCGGGCGCGGCCCGCCCAATAGCCGCGTATAGCGCCGGGCCGAGGCGTCAGACCGCAAGGGGACAAGCTGCGCCGCCCCAAAACCGGCGGCTTGCAAGAAAGCGGCGGTCATGGGCGCAAACCCTCAAGCCTGGCATCCCAACCGCGCAGCACCACATAACGCGCTTCCTCGGCGGCGCCATGAGTCAGGTGGATGTGGAGTGCCTCGGGCGGAGCGAGCCGCCCCAGCCTCTCGGGCCATTCGACCAGCACAATCCCCTCTCTCGCCTCGTCCCATCCCAATTCTGCCAGCCCATCGGGCCCGGACAGGCGATACAGGTCGAAATGATGCGCGGGGCCACATGGCAGATCGTAGCTTTGCACCAAGGTGAAGGTCGGGCTTGGAACTTCAAGCGCGGGGTCGGCTGTGGCGGCGCGCAGCAGGGCGCGGGCAAAGGCGCTTTTGCCGGCGCCAAGGGGCCCGCCCAGCAGCACCGAATCACCAGGGCGAAGCATTGGCGCCAGCCGCGCCGCGAGTGCTTCCGTCGCCGCCAGATCGGGCAGATCCAAGGCAATTTCCACCGGCCCTTGATCCCCCCTCTCAGTCAAAGCTTTGACTAACACGAAGTTCCCTCTATCACGCCCCCCTGGATTCGGGGGAGAGCCCATGTCGGCCGAGATTGAAACCGATGTCGCGATTATTGGCGCGGGCCCAGTTGGGCTTTTCGCGGTGTTTGAATGTGGCATGCTGCGCATGAAATCCGTGGTGATTGACGCGCTGGAAGCGATTGGCGGGCAATGCGCGGCGCTTTATCCGGAAAAGCCGATTTTCGATATTCCCGCCCATCCGCAAATTGCCGCCGCTGATCTGATCGGCCAGTTGGAAGCCCAGGCCGCACCCTTTAAGCCGCAATATCTGTCAAGCCGCCGTGTGGAGACTTTGCGTCAGGAGGGCAGCACTTTGGTGCTCGGCACCTCTGCCGGTGACACCATCCGCGCCAAGGCCGTGATCCTGGCCGCAGGTGCGGGCGCGTTTGGTCCCAATCGTCCACCCTTGGCGGGGCTTGCCGGCTACGAAGCCTCGGGTGCGGTGCGCTATATGGTGGCGAAGCGGGAAGAATTTCGCGGCAAGCGCGTGGTGATTGCGGGCGGCGGTGATTCTGCCGTGGATTGGGCGCTGTCACTCAAAGATATCGCGGCCAAGGTGGTTGTGGTGCATCGCCGCCCCAAATTCCGCGCCGCGCCAGGAACCGCCGCGCAGTTGGAAGCCGCCGCCGCGCGGGGAGAGGTGGAAATGGCCATCCCTTATCAGCTCCATGGCCTGAAGGGCGATGGCGCAACCCTGGAAGCGGTGGAATTGGCGACCCTGCAAGGCGAAACCCGCGACATGCCGGCGGATCACCTGCTGGCGTTTTTCGGGCTTTCGATGGATCTGGGCCCAATCGCCGAATGGGGGCTTGGGCTGGAACGGAGCCATGTCAGCGTGACGCCTTCAACCTGCGAGACCAATATCCCCGGCGTCTATGCCATTGGTGATATCGCCACATATCCCGGCAAGCTGAAGCTGATCTTGCAAGGTTTCTCCGAGGCCGCCATGGCAGCCCATGCCATCCATCCGCGTATCTTCCCCGATACCGCGCTGCATTTCGAATATTCCACGAGCAAGGGGCTGCCGGGCGCGGCATGAGCATCATTTGCTGAAAATGATCCGCATTTTTGCCCTTCTGCTACTCTCGATTCTTGGCGGGTTATGGGGGCTCGCCTGGTATACGCGCGCCCCGAATGAGGCGATGGGCGATGCCTTCCTTCGGCAATTGGCGCAATTTGGGGGCGCGGATATGCCGGCACCCTCGGCAGGGGGCGTGCAATTGCCGCAAGGTATCGCGCTTGGCGGCGCCTTCAGCTTGCAGGACCATGCCGGCCAGCGCGTCACGGAACGCGCCTTCGCGGGCAAGCTTGGCCTGATCTATTTCGGCTTCACCTATTGCCCGGATGTCTGCCCAACCGAATTGGGGCTGATGGCATCAGCGCTTGATTTGCTGGGCCCGGATGCGGCGCGGGTGCTGCCAGTGCTGATCACCATAGACCCAGCACGCGACACGCCCGAAGCCGTGGCCGATTACGTTTCGCGCTTCCATCCAGCCCTAAGGGGTTTTACCGGTACGGATGAGGAAATCGCGACCGCCGCGCGCGCCTTTCGTGTCTATTACCGCAAGGTCAATCCGCCGGGTGCCAGCGATTACCTGATGGATCATTCATCCTTCATCTATCTGGTCGGCTCTGATGGCCGCGTGCGCCAGCTTTTCCGCCCCAATACGCCGCCCGAGACCATCGCCGCAGCGATCAGGGGACAATTGCGCCAGCTTTGACCGCCCCCTGACTTTCAAAGCGAAAATTCTCCTGCTGGCCTTCTATCTCTGTCGATCCGAAAAAAATTCGGAAGCAAAAAGGGACGCTGGATGGAAAACGATTTCAGTGAGCGCGAAGGCAGCGCCGAACGCGGCGCCTCCGGAAATCCGAGACACACCAGAAGATTATCAGACAAGATCCTGATCGCCTTTCACCATGCCTGCGACCAGTCCGATTCTGACGTGGCGAATGAACTTTTGGTCATTCTGGAGAAAATGCTGAAACGGCCAAGCGCTGGTTCCGACAGCAATCGCCGCAAGAGCATCGAAAGCCTTGTCGCCGCGCATGAAAGGCTCTGGCTGCTGCGCCATCCGGAAGCGCGCGAAGGCTAAGCGGCGTCAATCTGCGCCGCGTCACGCAGGATTGCCTCGGCGGCTTCGGTGAAGCGGCCATCGGCTTCGTGCAGCACCAGGCCGGGCAATATTTTCGCCGGGCTACGCGCCCCCTTGCGGGCGCGGAGCAAGACGCGCTTGGCGGCAACGCCCGCGCGTGGCCAAAGTGGCAGCAATTCCACCGCGCCAAAGCCCGCATCGCGCATCGCGGCCACCGCTGCATCAAACCGCGCGGCGGGCAGGATCAGGCTCAGGCTGCCACGTGGCGCAATGGCGGCGGCGAGAAACCCCACCCAATCGGCCAAGCCTGGCCCCGCTTCATGTGTCGCGGCGCGGCGAATGGCGCCGGGTGGCGGCGTGCCGCCCGGCCAATAGGGCGGATTGGCGAAGCCATGCGCCACGGGGCCAAATGCGCGCGCCAAAGCTAAATCCGCAACATCTCCTTGTTCGATCTGCGCTGATAGCCCAGCCCGCGCGGCATTCTCCCGCGCCAGCGCCGCCATGGCGGGTTCGCGTTCCACGGCGCGAATCGCAACCCTCGGCACACGGGTAGCGAGGCACAAAAACGCCGCACCTGTACCGGGGCCGGCTTCCAAAACGGTCTCACCGGGTTTCGCCGGCACAAAGGCGGCCAGCAGCACCGCATCCAGCCCGGCACGAAAACCCTTGGCCGGTTGGCGCAGCGCCACACGACCATTCAGCAGGCGGTCTTCAGTGAAATCGATCACGGGCCCTCGGCCTCCCCCGCGTCACGCAGGATACGCTCGGCCGCCACAGCATCTTCACTGCGCACGGCAAGGCGCTGCGGAAAGGCGCCGATGCCGCCTTCAACCGCGCTGATATGCTGATCCAGCAGCACGGCTTCGATGCCGGCATCCTTCAGCAAGGCTTGCAGGAAGCTGAGCCGGATCGGGTTAGTACTGCGGATCAGAACGCGCATGGGAAGCCCTCTCCACCAGTTCTTTCGCTTGCCGGTCCGGCATGTGGCGCCTATGGTGCGCCGCGCATTCGAAAGTGAGCAAGAGTGGATTTGGCGCCGCAGCACATGCCTGGCGAGGATCGGGGGCGGGGGGAAGATGCCCTGACCGCCTTGACGGCGCTTGTCCAGGCGGATCTGGAAGCCTGCAACCGCCTGATCGTGGAGCGGATGCAAAGCCCGGTGGCGCTGATCCCGCAATTGGCCGCGCATCTGGTGGCCGCTGGCGGAAAACGGCTGCGCCCATTGCTGACCCTGGCGGCGGCGAAGCTTTGCGGCTACCAGGGCGAGCGGCATGTCTCCTTGGCAGCCTGTGTGGAGTTCATCCATACCGCGACGCTGCTGCATGATGACGTGGTGGATGAAAGCGCGCTCCGGCGCGGGCAGGCCAGTGCCAATGCGCTGTTCGGCAATAAGGCTTCCGTGCTGGTCGGCGATTTTCTGTTCGCCCGCGCCTTTCAATTGATGGTGGCGGATGGGTCGCTTGAGGTGCTGCGCATCCTCTCCACCGCCGCGGCCACGATTGCCGAGGGTGAGGTTCTGCAATTGATGACGCAGAATGATACCGCGACCACGGAAGACCAGTATCTGGCGGTGATTGAGGGCAAGACCGCCGCGCTATTTGCCGCCGCGACCGAAGTGGGCGCGGTGATTGCGGATGGGCCCCGCGCGGAACAGGCAGCCCTTTGCGATTATGGCGGCGCGCTTGGCATCGCGTTTCAATTGGTTGATGACGCGCTGGATTATGCTGCCGATCAGGAAGCGCTTGGCAAGTCAGTTGGCGATGACTTCCGCGAGGGGAAGATCACCCTGCCGGTATTGCTCGCTTTCGCGCGCGGGAGCGAAGAAGAACGCGGTTTTTGGCGTCGCGTTCTGGAAGAAGGCGACCAGCAGGACGCTGATCTCGCGATCGCCATGGCGCTGATGACGAAATACGACACGATTGGTGAGACAATCGCTCGTGCGCGGCGCTATGGCGACAAGGCGATTGCGGCTTTGGATGTTTTCCCGGACACCATCGAACGTCGCGCCATGGTGGAAGTGGTGCGCTTTTGTATTGATCGGGCGCGGTAGGGCGCCAAGCGTTACGGTGCTCGCTGCATCAGCGCTGCCACATCGCGGTCCCGCGCATCTTCGCTATTGCCCAAGCCTTCCACGACGCCGTGCCTATCCTGTTCCGGCCGGTTTTGGCTGAGTTTGCGCTTGCCGATCAGCATTGCGATTTCCATGCGCAGCCCAACAATACCCTTGAGCTGGGAGGCAATGAAATCCCGCGGCGCATCATCCACTGCCCAAGGTGTTGCGCGCGGCGCTTCGTGATGATTGGTCAGCCGATCCACAAGCGCATGCAGCCGCGCGGCATCTTCAAACACCTCAACCGCGCCAATGGCGTGTACGGCGACGTAATTCCAGGTGGGCACGACCTTTCCATGCTCCTTCTTGGAGCCATAAAAAGACGGCGAGACATAAGCCTCCGGCCCCATGAAAATCGCCCGCGCGCGGCCTGCGGCAGCAAGCGCGCGCCAGTGGGGGTTGGCCTTGGCCAGATGGCCGAACAGCGTACCATGCGGCCCTTCACCGGCGGCGAATTGCAGCGGCAAATGGGTCGCCTCCGGCACGCCATCCGTCCCCGCGCTCACCAGAATTGCAAGCCGCGCCTCACGCAGAATGGCGTGCAGGATTTCGGGGCGGTCTTCGCGAAACAAAGGCGGGTTATACATGACGGGCCTTCTTCTGAGAAGAATTTCTGATAGCCTATTCCGTAATTGGGGGAAAGCCAAATGTCCGAAGAACTGATCCGCCTGAGCGCCACGGAAGCCGCCGCCAAACTGAAAGCGCGCGAGATCACGCCGCTTGACCTGATTGACGCCGCCGAGGCGCGCATTGCCGCTATGGATGGCGCGGTAAATGCGCTCCCCACACTCTGCCTTAATCGGGCCCGCGACCATGCCCGCGCACTGATGGCAGGCAAGCGCCGCGAAGCGGAAAATGAGGCCGGCTGGCTTGGCGGTATCCCCGTTGCCATCAAGGATCTCGCGGAAGTGGCTGGCGTGCGCACCACCTATGGCAGCCCAATCTTCGCCGATTACGTGCCGCGCGAAAGCCATCCGCTGGTGGAACGGATCGAACGCAAGGGCGGCATTGTCATTGCCAAATCCAATACCCCCGAATTTGGCGCCGGTGGTTCGACTTTCAATGAGGTGTTTGGGCGTACGCGCAATCCTTGGAATACGTCGCTCACCTGCGGCGGCTCGACCGGCGGCGGGGCGGTTGCCCTGGCAACGGGGCAAGTTTGGTTGGCGCATGGGTCAGATCATGGCGGGTCTTTGCGCCGCCCCGCGACTTATTGTTCCGTGGTGGGGCTGCGCCCTTCACCGGGGCGGGTCAGCCGGGGGACGGCGGATGATCTCTATTCGCCATTATCCGTACAGGGACCGATGGCGCGCAATATCCCCGATCTGGCGCTGTTTCTGGACGCCATGGCGGGCTGGGATTTGGCCGATCCGCTCACCTGGGAAGCGCCCGCGCGGCCCTATGCCGCAGCAGTCGTGGCAGCAGAGGCCGAGGCACCGAAGCGCATTGCCTTCACCGCGCGCTTCGGCGGCGCGATTTCTATGGACCGTGAGACTGAGGCGATTTGCGCGCGCGAAGTGCGCCGCTTTGAAGCGCCTGGTGCTGTGGTGGAAGAAGCCTACCCCGAGATTGGCGATTTAAACGAGGCGTTTCTGGTGCTGCGCAGCCAGCATTTTGTCGTGGACCGCGAAAAAATGCTGCAGGAGCATCGGGACAAAATCAAGCCCGACATCATCTGGCAAACCGAACGCGGCTTGAAGGAAACCGCATCTCGCCTGGCTTGGGCGGAACATGAACGCCGGCGCTTTTTCATCAACATGCGCGATCTGTTCAAGCGCTATGACGTGCTGATCACGCCAGGCGCGGCGACACCGGCCTTTGATGTGATGCTGCGCGCGCCCGAGAGCATTGGCGGCAAGAAGCTCGAAAATTACATGGGCGGTTCTTTGATCAATGCCTTCGCGACACTGGCAGGTTGCCCCGCTGTCGCGGTACCTTGCGGTTTTGACCAATATGGCCGGCCCGTTGGACTGCATATTGTGGCCCCACCGCGGCAGGATGCGCGCGCCTTGCAGGTGGCAGCGCTGTTCGAGAAAATGACCGGCCTTGATAGGCTTTTGCCGATTACGCCACGGCCTGGGGCCGTGCCACCGGCTGAGGGAGGATGACGACGCAGCGGCGTTCCCTATTGCTTGCGTCTGGCCTTCTAGCCGCACCGAGTTTGGCCCGCGCACAGGATTTCCCGGCGCGGCCCATTCGCGTCGTGGTGCCCTACGCGCCCCTCATCCAGACCGACCGCGCCCGTGGCATTGCACTGACCAGCGGAAAACGCCGCGGCAGCTTGGCGCATTTGCCGACGCTCGCCGAAAGTGGCTTTCCCGTTTTCGATCTGACAAGTTGGAACGGCCTGTTTGCACCCGCGGCGACGTCGGCACCCATCCGCGCCCGCCTGGGAGCCGCCTTGCACCACGCCACCACGGATGAGGCCACCCGCAAAAGGCTGGCCGCTTCCGGCAATGATGTGGTCACGGAAAGCGCCGAGGCCTTTGGCGAGCGTATCAGAAAAGACTGGGAACTCGTCCGGCCATTGATCCGCGAAACGGGCCTCAAGATCGAATAGGGGCGCCTTTACCTTTGGCGCGGTTCGGGCCAGCCTTTGGCCATGACCCTTGCCGCCGCCATCATCCCCGTCACACCCTTTCAACAAAATTGTGCCCTGATCTGGGATCAGGACAGCAAGCGCGCCGTGGTGATAGACCCGGGCGGCGATGTCGCGCGCATTGAAGGTGCCATTGCCGAAGCGGGCATCACCATAGACCGTATTTTGTTGACGCATGGCCATATGGACCACGCCGGCGGTGCCGCAGAATTGGCGGAAGTGCTGGGCAATATCCCGATTGAAGGCCCGCATCGCGCCGATGCTTTTCTGTTGGATGGTCTGGTGGAACAAGGTGCGAAATATGGCCTTGCCTGCCGCGCCGTCACCCCCAGCCGCTGGCTTGAAGAAGGCGAACAGGTTAAGGTCGCCGGCATTGCTTTTAATGTGCTGCATTGTCCAGGCCATACGCCGGGGCATGTGGTTTTCGTGAACCCGGATATGGGTATCGCGATTGTGGGCGATGTACTGTTTCAGGGTTCCATCGGGCGTACCGATTTTCCCTATGGGGACACGGCAGCCTTAATGAGTGCCATTCACACGAAACTATTTCCGCTTGGTGATCACATCCAATTCCTCTGCGGCCATGGGCCGGCATCGAGCTTTGGTGCGGAACGGCAGAGCAATCCTTTTGTCGGCGAAAACGCGCCATGACTCCGGTGATTGAAACCGATGCGCCGCCTTTGCCGGTTGTACAGCCGGAATTGGTCGGCATGTCCGCCGCCAGGCTCGCGCGTATTCGCCTGGCGATAGAACGCGAAATGGTGGCGGGCAGGCTGCCGGGCTGCGTTGTGGCTATCGCGCGTGATGGCAAGCTTGTTCATCTGGAAGCGATTGGCGCGCGCGACCCCGTCTCCGGCGCACCGATGCAGGCGGATGCGATATTCTCCATCGCCTCCATGACCAAGCCTGTCACCGGCGTGGTGGCGCTTTCCCTCATTGAAGAAGGCCGGCTGTTGGCAACGGACCCGGTCGGGGCTTGGCTTCCGCCATTGATGCAGATGCAGGTCGCAAAACCAACGCCCGCGATGCTGTCTGGCCAAGGCGCGATTGAAACCGAAGCGGCGAAGCGCCCCATGACGGTACAGGATGCCATGCGCCATACCACCGGCTTGGTTTATGGTGGGCGCGATGGATCAGCCGTGCATGCTATGGCACCGCCTGGTTCCTTCTGGGTTGCCGAGAATATGGATGCGGAGGGCTTTGCGCAGGCATTGGGCAAGCTACCGCTCCGCCACCACCCCGGCACGGTTTGGGAATATGGGCTTTCCACTGATGTACTGGGCGTGGTTGCTGAACGCGCGGGCGGAGCCTCACTTGGCGCGCTGATGCGGGAACGCGTTTTTGCACGCCTTGGCATGGCGGAAACCGGCTATGTGCTGCCGGCAGAGAAACTCTCCCGGTTTGCCCGGCCCTTTGCGAAAGACCCCATTACCGGCGCGCCGCAATCTGTCGAAGCGCCGCTCAGCGCACCAAAGATGGAAACCGGCGGCGCGGGCTTGGTTTCAACCGCTGCCGATTATCTCCGCTTTGCTGAAATGCTGCGCGCCGGCGGCGTTTTGAAAGGCGTGCGTGTGCTGGCACCGCAGACGGTCGCCTGGATGGCATCAGATCATTTGCAGGGCATCGAAAATCGCGTGGCTGGCATGGACCCGGCCTTGGATGGTTATGGCTTTGGCCTGACAGTCGCGGTGCGGCTTTCGCGCGGAGGATCGGGCCTTATGGGCGCGCCCGGTGCCTTTGGCTGGTCCGGCGTTTGGGGCACCTATTTTTGGGCCGATCCTGCGGAACGGCTGAGCGTTGTCTTCATGGCCCATGCACCAGGTGAATTGCGCCAACACTATCGCCGCCTGATCAATATGCTGACCTATCAGGCGATTGAGGCGTGAACCGAAACGAAGCTGTGACATACGGGCCGCCTCACGCCCCAACCAGCCCGCGTTTGCGCAGCAGCGCATCCACCTCTGGCCTGCGGCCACGAAACGCCGTGTATAGCGCCATGGGGTCCGCAGTATCGCCGGCTTCAAAAATGCCCTTCAGCTTTGCAGCGAGTTCCGGATGGAAGGGATCGCCCGCTTCCTCAAACGCCTCAAACCCATCGGCATCCAGCACTTCCGCCCAAAGATAGAAGTAATAACCGGCGGCGTAACCATCGCCAGAAAACAAATGCCCGAAATGAATCGGACGATGGCGAAGCGCCATGCCTTCCGGCATGCCGATTTCGGCCAGGAAGGTATTTTCAAATTCTTCCAGGACCAAATCTTGCGGTGCGTTATGCCGATGCAGCGCAAGGTCAATCAGCGCGCAGGATAGGTATTCCACCATCGCAAACCCCTGCCCATCATTGCGCGCGGCGAGCACGCGGGCGAGCAATGCCTCATCCAAGGCAGCGCCGGTTTCGTGATGGCGCGCATGGGTTTGCAAGGTCTCTGGCAGGCGCAGCCAATTTTCCATGACCTGCGAGGGAAATTCGACAAAATCGCCAAGCACGGCGGTGCCGGATTGCGATGGGTAGCGCGCGCGGCTCATCAACCCGTGCAGCGCATGGCCGAATTCATGAAACAGCGTGCGTGCCTCATCAAAGGATAATAGCGTTGGCGTGGCGCGGGCGAGATTATTGTTGATGATGATGATGGGCGCGGTGCGATCATTCAGGCCATCTGCGACGCGAAAGCTGCTCATCCAGGCGCCGGAACGCTTGCCGGGGCGGGCGTAATTATCCAGCAGCAGCAGGCCAACATGATTGCCGGCCTTATCCAATGTTTCAAAGCCGCGCAAATCGGCATGGTAGCGCGGGATATCGGTGCGTTCTTCGAAAACCAGGCCAAACAGCCGTCGCGCGGTATCGAAAATGGCACGCAGCATGGCTTCCAATTCGAAATGTGGCTTTACCGCAGCGCCGTCGAAATTATGCTTTACCTGCCGCGCGCGTTCGGCCCAGTGACGCCAATCCCACGGCTCAATCGGGCCGTTGTGGCCGGCAGTGCGGGCGAAATCCTCAAGCTCGGCCTTTTCAACTGCAATGCGGCGCTTGGCCGGTTCCCAACAGGCGCGGAGCAATGCCTCGGCAGCGTCAGGCGAACCCGCCATGGTGTCGCGCAGGCGGAAGGAAGCGAAATCCGCCTCCCCCAGCAATTGCGCGCGTTCCCGCCGCAGCATCAGAATTTCGCGGATCAGCGGCGCGTTTTTGCGGCCTTCGGTCAGCGCCCCGCGCGCCGCAAAACCGCGCCAGAGTTTTTCGCGCAAATCACGCCGCGCGGAGAAGGTCAGAAAGGGTTCGGCAGAAGACCGCGACAGCGTAAAGACATAGCCATCAAGCCCGGCAGCAGCGGCGGCTTCCCGCGCAGCCTGGCGCGCGAAGCTAGGCAGGCCATCAAGATCAGCCTCGGTCAGCGCCATGCGCCATTCATTCTCATCCGCCAGCACATTCTGCCCGAAGCTGGTGTGTAGCGTCGCAAGGCGGGTTGAGACCTCGGCAAGCCGCGCGCGTGCCTTGGGATCAAGGCCAGCGCCAGCGCGCGTCAAGCGCAGATAAAGCCGTTCCAACAGGCGGCGCTGATCGGGCGCCAGGTCAAGGCTGTCGCGCGCCTCATGCAAGGCGGAGACGCGAAGGAACAGCGCCGGGTCAAGCGCAATCGCCATGCGATGCGCGGCAAGCTTGGGGGCGATGTCGCGCTCCACCTGTTGCAATTCGGTGGTGGCGTAGCTCGCGGCTAGGTTGAAAAACGTCGCGCCGACGCGGCTGAGCAAACGCCCTGCTTCTTCCAGCGCTTCCACCGTATTGGCGAAGCCTGGTGAGGCGGGATTGGCGCCGATGGCGCCGACCTCAGTGCGGTGCGCGGCCATGGCGGCTTCAAAGGCGGGCGGGAAATGCGCTGGCTCAATGGCGCCAAAGGGCGGCAGGCCAAAGGGCGTGGTCCAGGGGGTCAGCAGCGGGTTTTCGGTCATTTCCCGAGGATGGGGCGGCGGGCGCGCCGCGTCGAGGGGTTTTCGCTATTCTCCGAAGACGCGGTTTCGGCTAATGACACGCAACTAAGACTGAATAGCCGGGAAAAACAGGTCTTGGGCGCGAACCGCGTCCTGGCGGCAACAGGGAGAAAAGCAACCATGATGCAACGCAGAACAGCGCTGAGACTGGCCCTGGCGGCCGGGCTTGCCCCGAATGTGGCGCGCGCCCAGGCGTGGCGCCCGACACGTCCCGTGCGCCTGGTAGTGCCCTTCGCGCCGGGCGGGTCAAACGACATTGTGGGCCGCATCATCGCCGAAGCCGCCGGCAATATTCTGGGCCAGCCCGTGGTTGTGGAAAACCGCGCCGGCGCGGGCGGTGTGATCGGTGCGGAACATGCCGCGCGGTCACCCGCAGATGGTTATACCGTGCTGATCAATAGCGCGCATGCTTCAGTGCCGGCGCTGGTCGCACGTGTGCCTTATGATACCGTCAATGATTTCGTCGGTATCGCGGTGGCTGGGTTTTCGCCGCACGTGCTGGTGTCTAATCCGCGCACAGCCGCGACGAATGCGGCGGAGCTGATCGCGCTGCTGCGCGCCAATCCGGGGCGCTTGAATTTCGCTTCTGCCGGGATTGGCAGCGGCGTGCATCTGGCCGGCGAGATCTTCCGCGGCATCAGCAATACACAATTCGAAATGGTGCATTATCGTGGCGGCGGACCTGGTGTGGCTGCGCTGGTGAGTGGTGAGGCGCAATTCGGCACGCCCACCATGGCATCATCCTTGGGGCAGGTGCGCGGCGGCGGCCTGCGGGCGCTTGCCGTAGCATCAAGCCAGCGCAGCCCGGCCTTGCCGGATGTGCCAAGCGCGACGGAAGCCGGCATCCGCGGTTTCATCTTTGAGGAATTCTTCCCGATGCTGGCGCCCGCCGGCACGCCGGCCCCGATTGTGGCCGTCTTGGGGGCAGCGTTTCAGACTGCCATTCAGCAAAGCGCGCCGCGGCTCAATGAATTGGCCGGCGTAGTGCCACGCGCCGGTTATGAAACGTCGGATCAGGTGATGAATCTGGTGCGCGAAGGGGTGAAGACCTACACGGATGTCCTCCGCGCCGCCGGTGTGAAGCCGGAATAGGTGGCACCATTCGCTTGGTGTGATCCGAGCAATGTGGATCATGCCGGGGGCGACGCAAGGCTTTGATTGGTGCGCTGACGCCGCGGCGTGGTGCTGTTGGAGAGGATTGAACTCTCGACCCCTCCCTTACCAATAAAAAGCTCCCGTTTTTCCGCTAGTATATACTACATTTTTTTGACCCCTTTCCACCTGTAATATTTTTTCGTATATTTGTAATACGATTTATTTGCCATTTTTCATCTGTTATTCCCGTCTATGTCCCTATAACTGGATACGCGCCTCAAACAAAGGAGACGCGAAAATGAGCTTTCTTAAAGACCTCAAGCTAACCGCACTCACACCATCAAAAGCCGGTCCCCCTTTTTCGTCGCCGCGGTGCACTTGTTAGTCGCTTACAGGATCAGCTGGAACGACTCTCAAACCCGCATCATGCACGCCTCAAACACAGCTGGATCAAGATCAGCGGGGAGCGCAGATCGCGCGATAGGCATATTCCTGTTCGTCCATGGTGGCGGCAGCAGCGCGACGGCAGCGTGGTTTTCACGCTCAAAGTGGGCATGAGGTGGATCGAGCTAGAGAAGGGTAAGGCAGGCATCGTGCTCCCCACCGCAAGAAGAACTTCTATTCATCTTTGCCTGCGATCCATAACCAGTTGGTTCCCAGCCAAGCTCCGGCTTCGCCACCGTCTATTTGTATGTCTAGGGACGGATAATCGACTACCTCTGAATTCTATCCAATCTCGACAGGTTTTGCTGTAGGTCACTCAATGCTCTTTCCAACGCTACTTGAGCCGCCTTGAAGTCTTCATCCGATTGTACGCGCGGCAGCTGGGTGGGCGTATTGCCTTGCGCTCCCCTGCCACTCAATGCAGTTTCAGTCGAAGGCGCCCCGCTTATCCTTGCGGTCTCGCTGTTCTGCGTAGCGCGGCGCCTCAAACGCACAAGATCTTCGAATAGTCGCTGCTGAGTCGTACGATTGCTCGCGTCATTGTTGAGTAATTCTAATGCGCGAAGAAGGTCGAGGATAGCATTGTTGAAATCCATTGTCCGCTCACGCGCAAGACCGCGCAGACGAAAGCTGTCCCACTCGTCTGGCGACAACTGGATGGCGCGATCTAAATTCAGAATAGCGTCTCGGAAATTCTCGTGCCGCGAAAATATATTAGCGCGTGCCCTATAAGCAAGCGCAAAGTTAGGATCGAGCCGAATAGCAGTATCGCAATCGGCTATTGCGCGATCAAGGTTTCCTTTTTTACTCCAAGCATTACCCCGATTGTTATATGCGAGCGCATAATTAGGATTCAGCCGAATAGCAGTATCGTAATCGGCTATTGCGCGATCAAGGTTTCCTTTTTTACTCCAAGCATTACCCCGATTGTTATATGCGAGCGCATCATTAGGATTGAGCCGAATAGCAGTATCGTAATCGGCTATTGCGCAATCAAGGTCTCCTTTTTTACTCCAAGCATTACCCCGATTGTTATATGCGAGCGCATCATTAGGATTGAGCCGAATAGCAGTATCGTAATCGGCTATTGCGCAATCAAGGTTCCCTTTTTTACTCCAAGCATTACCCCGATTGTTATATGCGAGCGCATCATTAGGATTGAGCCGAATGGCATCATTTAGGTCAATGAGTGCTCCATCAAGATCTCCACGGCGACTCTTTATAAGTCCGCGATTACTTCGAGGATTTGCGTAGGCGGGATCGATCCAAATTGCAGTATTATAGTCGCGAAGCGCTTCATCTAAATTCTCCCGCCCCAACCATACATTACCGCGCGTATTATAAGCGCGGGCATAGTTGGGATTAATCTGAAGAGCCTCCGCAACATCGCTGAATGCGCGATCCAGCTCGCTTTTTCCTATAAAAGCAACAGCACGTCGCTCCAGCGCAGTACTATTTCTTGGGTTTTCCCGAAGCACGCGAGTACACGCTTCGATCGCGACATCACCAGTCTCTCTCTCGCATCGCTCCATCATCAGAAGCAGAGCGGATGCCGATTGCGCTACTGACGCCGTAGGCGCCAAGGACACGAACGATACCTGTAAAAATAAAAGCGCTACCAGGCGTTTCATGCGTGCGGGTCCGAGCAAGGGCGAGTTCGGAGCTTAATAATACCATGATCTTTCTTTCTGTAAACCATCGGATGCCAATATATGTTCGGACAATATAGAGGGCACGGAGCGTGATAAAAAATCGCCCTAAGAGACGGTTTTCATGCGGAAAAACGACGCCACCGCCGATTACTAAATAAAATCTGCATACAGATCGTGAAGCACAAGCTTCACCGGAAAGGCGGAAAGAATGGGAGTAAAGCGCATGGGCAAGCTGACACCGAACCAAGAGAAAGAGGTACTCGGTAATCTGCTATCAGATCCCGACGATTATATCAGCTTCCGCCTCCTGCAGATCCATTATCAAACATGACAGGAGCTAGAGAATGAAGAAAATATATCACCGACACACAATCAATTTCAAAGTGCCACAAGAGCTAGCACTCAGAGCATCAGAAGCAGCGCAGGATCTCGGCATGACGCGCTCTGATTTCATAAGACAAGCCATCATCCGTAATCTTGAAGTCTATTCGCTATATGAGCGCGATCTTTTGTCGCGCGCACATGCGTTTCGTAGCGGTGCTGTGTCGCCATGAGGTTCGCGCAGCATCGAATGATGACCAAAGTACCGATGCAGGATGATGGCTTCCTGTCCGACGCCGCACCTCCATCCGTGACAACACTCGCGTATGAGATCGCATCCCAAATCCGGCACGCACGAGCACAGCTACTATCTGCGCGTGATGGAAAGCAGCAAGCGGATCGCTTAGCCACTGTTTTACTGAGTACAAGCGCGGCGTCGTTTCTTGCTATTGCGGTGGCGACAGATGATCCACAGATGCTGAACCTCTGTCGACTACTGGTGCATTCATGACGCTGTCATCGACCGAGCGGCGCGAGCTAGCGTCACAGATGGAGAAGCGTGCCACCGCGCGCTATCGGCTCACGGCAGGCAGCGAGCCTAAGCTCGACCACGTCAGGACGATGCTCAACGTCTACCGGGAGGTCTACCTCGCGCGGACAAGCCAGACCGGAAAGGCGCTTAAAGGCATCAAGCTACTGGATGCGATCCGCAGCTACAGAGATGCGGCTAAGAAGAAGGACAGGAACCTCGATTGGGTTGATCGTGAGCGGAATGAGGCAGACGACAACAGGCAGCTTCGGAACGCTCGACGCTACATCCAGAAAGCCGAGGCAATCGTCTTGAATGTCGCGAAGGGTGAGTTTCCAGGCAGCTACTGATCGCACAACCGAATCGCCTTCGGTGAGTGAGCTCGATAGCCGTCCTATGGCTCTGTTTGCTTAGCCTCCGGACACCGTGTTGGCGCTTCCAATCGACCGATTGACGACGACGGAGAAACTAGCCGGCTATGTTCATGCGAGGACACACTCTGCTGTATACTCTCAAGCGAATGCGCGAGTTATATTTCTGGCATAAAGGGAGAGCGCCATGAGCACAAAGCTACGACAGGGATTCAAGAAAAAAGAATATTCGCCCGAATGGTCGATAGACAAAGACTATCTTTACTGGAAAAACCCCCCAAAAGAAAAAATATCTCTCGCTGATATCAAAACTATGCACTTCAGAGA
>Ga0194133_10003061_pt1 | contig 24459 bp, 47 predicted proteins | sample TA2KigOf40mmetaG_FD_155448 | JGI IMG/M metagenome (GOLD analysis project Ga0194133, IMG submission 155448) | Freshwater microbial communities from Lake Tanganyika, Tanzania - TA2015055 Kigoma Offshore 40m | ecosystem: Environmental > Aquatic > Freshwater > Lake | place: Tanzania: Lake...
CAAGCAAATGGAAAAGGAGCAGATAATAGAGTTTGCAAATAATTATGGATTTGACATTTGTGCTTATGATTATGAAAGAGCAGAACAATACTACAAAGAAACATTTAAATCAGAATAAGATGAAACAGACAGCAGTAGAATGGTTATATGATGAAATAAAACACATTATACCAAATGATTTTGTAGTAAAATTTGAACAAGCCAAAGCAAAAGAGAGAGTTCAAAAGGCAGAGGAATACCTAAAAGGCTTCAAAGACGGTAAAGAGTACCAGATAAAATTAGATGAGTTAACCTTTAAATCAGAATAAGATGGAAAAAAAAAGTATGCACTACGGAGACGTATCAAAATGGATAGAAAAAGTAATTGACTCTTGTGAGACATACCAACAGACACATGCCACCAACCAATTGGTTAGAAATTTTAAAAATCAATTAATGAAAAGGACTCCTGACAAATATTGGAGAGATTATCATTATGACGTTATTTTACCACTTGAAAATTTAGTAATATATAAAAGACAATCTTTTATTAATAAAACTGAATAATAATTTTGGTGATGTAATATTTTTTACTATCTTTGTATTCTACAAACAGATACAAATACCCTTACGCCATGACACAGAAAGAACTACAACAGAAACATATCAAAGAAACCATTGCTAGTGTACAAAGAAATGCGGACACATTTAAAGCTGATAGAAATAACTACGAGTCTGAGTGGGTTAAGTACTTTAACGAGTTACTTAAATACTCTCCTGACTTTGAATTAAAGAGAACACCTAGAACCCAAAGATGGCAAGTACAACCTTATATTGTCGACGCTGAAGGTAAATATAATTATAACTCACAAAGAGTGTTAGTTGGAGAGATTTCTTCTGATTTTAATGATATGGAGATTGTTTACACAGGTAAACTACCTGAAGGTGAAAATTGCCGAATCAGAATTTATGTTGAAGAGCATAAAACAAAACCAAGAGGTTCATGGAGAACTGTTAACCACGGTTACAAACTTAAAGTAACATGTAATTGGGAAGATGATAAAAAATACTTCAAAACAGGACGACCTGTGGTTGAAAAGGTTAAAGCATACGTTGATGGTCTTTGGAATACGTATAACCATAAACAAAAACAAGCTGAACTTAAATCAAGAGCTTTTGAATTAGCCTTTAATAAATATTGGGGTTATAATACGGAAGTTAATTTCGGTGGAAGAACTGAAAATGGAATCAGTACTAACCATAAACAAATAGTAGTTAAACATAGTAACGGAAGTGTTATTGTCCTTTCTTATAAAGATGTTAATGGAGACGTAGTTTTCAATATTGACCGTACTTACATGGGTAATAACAGTGTAGATTCTATAATCGAAGCATTAGGAAAAATGAAATAATATTTCTATATTTGTCTAAATAAAATAATTGGTATGAACACATCGACTTATAACATCAGAATCGAAAACGAAAAGTTTGGAAAACTAATCAACGAGACATTTGTTGACGCAACTCAATTCAAAATCTTCTTGAAAATGGTTCACGGGTGTCTTGAACTTAAAAATGACTTGACGTTCTTTAACGGAGTTGATTTCTTGGTACACGTACCGTACAAACACTTAGTAGATTCAGTTGTACTAACTTCAGTTGAGAAGTATGACTTGGCGGACCACGCAAAAAGTAAAATTGAGGCTTTAGTAACTAAATAATATTGAATATGGAATGGTTAATTGCTATAGGTATCACCCTATATATCATCTACAGATTTTGGAAAATAGTTTTGAAATGGTTATTGATTGGAACTGTTGTTATGTTTATATTTTTAGTTCTGAAGATAAAAAATTCTTTTAACGGTGTAACAACACAAGATTCTAATACTGAAATTGTGGATGATAACACTATGAATAAAGTTATAGATTATGTAGAATAAATTTAATATAGTCTTCTGATTGGTATGGTAAACTACCAACAACTATGGAGGGTAGTTCAGGAATGTTCCTTAATATTAAATAATAACGTTTCTTTGTTCGTAAAACAAAGTGGTGGATTGCCTTAATCGGCCCCAAGGGAGAGTAACATCTCCCTTTTTTTATTTTTATGATATTTATTGTTATGGGTAATATCATAATAACAGAAAAACAATTAGAAGAGTTAGTAAAAACAATTAAAGAAAGTTCAGAAGGAGAGCTTGAAGAGGGGTTTTTAGGTGATTTAGGTCGGGATATAGGTACTTTAAAATTTGGTAATATTTTTGCTGGTATTAAAGGTGCTTTCACAGGTAAAGGATATAGTTTAAGTAGGAATATGAACATTATTAGAAATTCTTTAAAAAGAATACGTAGTAGTGAAAAAACTATGTTATCGGTAATGAAAGAATTGAAACATGTTGAAGTAGAATTTTCCGAACTTGAAACAACAGACCCTATAGTATCAAGTATAATATCTAATTTGAGGGGAGCTATTTCTAATTATGATAGTTATAGATATTCAGTTAAAAATTTACAAAACATAGTAACTAATTATTATGATTCTGAAAAAACTGATGAGAAGAAAGGTTCTACATCAAATAAATCAACAACATTAGTTAACCCAACACCTAAAACTCAGACAACATCAATACCTGTTAGAGAACCTGACAATTTTAAAACCTCTAAAGAAACGGTTAATGTTAGACAACCTGAAGTAAGTACAAACATTAGTCCTAACATTGACAATGAGAGAAATTTTAGAGATTGGATAAGTGGTGAATATAAATTAGCTGATGATGACTCGATATATTATTTAACTGCTAGTAAAAAATGGGAAGTTCGTAAACCTACAGGAAATTACAGACCGTTGAAAGATGTCTTGAGTAAAGATGAATATGATAAACAACTTGAAAAATTAAAAACCGCAAATAGAAGATGACAAAAATAGTTATTTCAGAAAAACAATTGGGTAATTTATTCGGGTCATTAAAAGAAAATCATAAAGGGTCTAGTATGACTAAACAACAATTATTTACAATTGCCACATTAGCCTATAAGATGTGGGAATCGATGGACGATAAAGACGAAATTGAGGATTGGATGGTTAGTAAAGTTGCTCAAGCTGAACAAAGCGTTATTGCCGTTGTAAAATCATTTATGTATGATGAATTTGTTGACAATAAACAAATGGATGGTATGGGTAAACTTGACTTTGACGATTTAATTATCGGAAAATAAATTACAATATTTGATTATTATGAACCTTTATCATATCATTATGGTAAAGGTTTTTTTATGGAATTTGCTAAACTAATAAATAATAAGGTTTTTAAAGATAATCGAGGTAATTTTGCACCATTATCATTAAAATACGAAAATTCACCAATCATAGAATTAAATAAAAATTGGGTACAAAGTAATATAAGTGTTAATCCTGTTAAACACACTCTTAGGGGATTACATTTTCAAATAGGTGATAAAGCACAATGTAAATTAATTAAAGTCATAAATGGGTCAATTATTGACTTTATAGTTGACATCAGGCCTGAATCATCTGAATATATGTCAGTCCAAACGTTCGGGATGGACCCAAATGATGAATTGATAGTACCAAGAGGATATGCTCATGGGTTTATTACATTAGAAGATAACACTATTGTCCAATATTTGGTTGATAATGATTATTCACCTGAAAGTGAAGGTTCCATCTATTGGAAAGAGGTTGATGTGGTTAAAAATATTTTAAAAAGATATGAAAATTCTATGATAATTTCAGATAAAGATTTAATAACTAAAAATTTAAACAATGAATAAAGAAACGATAAACCCAATCCAAAACTTAGATGAAAAAACTATGGTTAGTTTAATAACAAGTTTAATTAAACAATATCCTAATGATTATGAATTAGGTAAGACCTTGAGAAAAATCTTTAAAGAAAATGAACCACATTTTAAAATATTATCAGAACAACAATCTTGAAATAAAGATACCTAATAATGAAAATAAAAAAGTTCTGATTAAAATATTAAATATTGAAAATGGGGTTGACCAAGAATGGGGTAATGATATTGTAGTGGTTACTATAAATGTAATAAATAAAGAAGACTTTAGATATTTTACAGAAAGTATGTTTGAATTCTTCATAAATAAAGAAATAAAACAACACCTATCGTTATTTTCAATTGAAGGGGAAGTTGTATTAAGTTTAAGATAAAACCTAATATTTATATTAAAACAAATACAATGAAACAAGATTTATTAAAAGAAAGATTATTTGAAGAAGTTAAAAAAAGAGGTTTAATCACGGAACAAAAAACAGGGTCTAAAGATTTTACTGAGATGATTTCTTTATTACTACACTCAAGAACACAAATACATACATTTCATTTACAAACTAAATCTTATGCTGAACATATAGCTCTTAATGGGTACTATGACGGTATTGGGGATATAGTAGACGGTTTAGTAGAATCTTACCAAGGCAAATACAGTATTTTGAAAGGATATCATAATTATAAACTTGAAGATTATAAAGATAATACTAACACAATTAATTATCTTAAGGACCTATGTGGTAAAGTTGAGGAACTTAGAGATTGTTGTAAAGATTCCTACATACAAAATCAGATTGATACGGTATGTGAGTTAATCAATTCTACATTATACAAATTAAGATTCTTAAAATAAAACTATGGAATTTTTTTTGAGACCCTCACTGTTTTTAGTAGGGGTTTTTTGTTATAATTAATTTATGACTGAGACAGTAAACCCTAAACGATTAAGGTTTTTATGAACTATGGTAATTTATATCTTACCAAGATATTTATTATTGATGAAAAATTTAATCAGATTAATTGTTGAGCAACTAGAAGGTGAGGGAGAAAATCCGTTGTCAGAAAAAGAAATTAGATTCTTTAAATATATCAACAAAAATAAAGACAAACACAGTAAACAAGGAGACTTACTAAAGTTATTCAAATCGATGATGCCCGTCATTGGTAGACCAGAAAGTGACGCTAGATTTTACTATGAAATCTATACCGCAAATTATAGACCTGAAGGGGATTATGAAAATTTAGATAAATCCACTTTTAAACATTATAGGGAGTTTAAACAAAGAAGAACACCTAACAACTCAGCGTACGAATATAGTTCGGTTAAATTACCATTTAAAGGGTCTAGTTTGGAAGGTTATTGGGATGTTAACGATAATAATGAATGGTACTATGTGGTGACATCTTATGGATGGTATCCGATTTACCTATATATTAATAATCAGTGGTATAGAGTAAGTAATTCTTATTCATCAAGTACATCAAAACACTTATCAGGGGCAAATCCAATCAGAAGAAGGACTTATGACCCAAATATTAAAGATGATATCCTATATGTAACTCCTGAAGAAATTAACAATATCATGATTGGTAAATCCATGGAAGACATTAAGAGTAAACGAATACGAGACGCTATTACAACCTTCAAAAATTACGGGTTATATTCTAAGATGATAACAATTGGTTGGGGTAACGATAAAAAGAAAGTTAAGTTTACAATTAAAGATGTTAAAGAACATAATGGTAAAATTTTATTTGACATCAGAATAGATAAGGCAGGCACTGTTGAAGGAACAAATAGGATGATTGTTAATCCTGAAGGTTATGTTGTACCTAGTCCGTTCTCAGAAGATATTGAAAATGGTATTGAACAAAGATTAATATCTGATTTTAGTGAGGTATTAAAAAATGATAATACCGAATTTAAATTTTATCACCCAAAAAACTAAATTTTATTTGTAGGTTTCTAAAAAATGACTATCTTTGTAAAACAAATACAGAGATACCATGACAACAGACATCGCAACACAAGTTAAAAATTATCAAGGAAAAAACACATTCATCCTTAAAATGAAGGATGCTCTAACAAAATACGGTTCTTTGACCGTAAATCAAAAATCAGCAGTTGAGAAAATTTTATCTAACCCTACCGAAGCTAAAGAGGTAGAATTGACAGGTGACTTGAAAGTTATTGCTGACTACCAAGGTACTAACTCATTTGTTAATGAGTTGAAAAGTAAACTTGAGAAGTACGGTAAACTTTCTGACAAACAAGTTTCCGCCGCAATCAGAACAATCCAATCTGACGAGAACAAAGCAAATACTCGTAAATTGAACCTACCTACTATTGGTGAAACAGTTAAAGTTGGACGTTCAGTTGGTCAAAAAATGAAAGAACAATACGGACTACAGTTTAACCCAATCCTTTTGGATATCACTAAGGTGTTGGCAGTATCACCAAAGGCGGTTAAGTTCTCAGGTAAGATGACGGTTAAACGTGGAGATGTTTGTGTGTGTTGTGCTAAGACACTTACTGATGAGTTTTCAATGTTAACTAAAATGGGTAAGACATGTGCTAAACACATGGGTGTTGAATATATCACAGACGCAAGTCAAGCAGAACGTTTCCGTAACGAGTACTTAGCGAAAGTTGAGGAAATCGGTGAAATGGAGTTTTGGGTTCCTAAATCCCGTATCATCAAATGGGATGGTAAAACTGAAGTCATTTTGAAAATGATTTAATACCCAAGAAGGGGGTTTAGTTTAACCCCCTTTTATTTATTATTGTTATATGAAAGACAACAAACACGAACTAAATGTTAAAGAATACCTATCTAAACAATTGTTATGGTATTCGGTAATATCTTGGTTCGAAGATAATTTAAACCCAACCCAATGGTCAATATTTGATAATGTATTTTTAATTATTATATTTCTGATATTCCAACTATTCATATTGGGAACATGTGTAACTGAAACTAAAATTTAAAATTAAAATAATATGCAAACATTAGTATTTAATACGACTGAAAAAACTGTTAAGTTTTACTCAGATAGAAAAGAAGAAAGTCAAGTTTTGGCGAGTTACAATAACGTACCTACAGTTAAAGTACATGAGGGTTATTATGAGGTGATGTATAGAACCGAAGAAATGCAGAGTCCTGTTCCTGTGTTACGTACCCCTGTATCAAACACTAACATGTTTATCGAGAAATGATTTGACTTTTGGGGGTTATCACCTATCATTGAATAGTAAATTAAAAAACAACATATGACTGTAAAACAAGCATTAAAGTTGAAGAATAAATTGGTTAAAGAAATTACCGAAGAACTACAAAAAGCTCAATCCTACAATAGTGTCGAGGTAGGTTCACTAAGACCATATTCTTCATCAGAGTCGTTGGAAAAAGTTGAAAAACTTACCAATGATTTGGTTGAATTGAAAACAAAGATTCACCAAGCGAATTCACCAGTGTATGACAAGATTTTCAGATTGTCTGAATTGAAGTCATTGGTGTCTAAAATCAAAATGTTGAACTGTACTGAAGGTACATCAACAGATTACTACTCAAGACGTAGTGAAAATATACCTGTAATGACCTCAGAAATTTCAATCGTAGAAAGAGATAGTGTGGTAAAAATTATGGAGGATGAGATTGAGTCAATCCAAGACGAGTTGGATACCCACAATGCTCTAACTCAAATTTAATATGTGGGATAGTTGAGTGATGATGTTTACAAACTATTGTTCAGAACCGATGTTATGATGTTGATTTAGTACGGTCCTTTAGTCAAGATTCAAGCGTTCAACAGTTATCAATCAAATCTTAACACTCTGTATTCTGACATTATGACCTCACTTGAACAGATATAAAAAAACCCCTTTTCGGAGGGGTTTTTGATTTTATTGTATTTTTGCGAATAAAACGGTATCTAATTCCGATTCTTCATAATTTTCTTGAAAAAATAATTCACATTCATTGTCTCCACTATAAAAAGTAAAATAACCTTGAGAACCTTCATTTATTTCCCATCCGCCATAAAAGTCTTCTAACCAAGTGTATAACGTATCTAATACATCTCTAGATAAAGGTTTATTCGGTTCACCACTATTACCAAATTGGATATAATCCATTATTTCTCCAGAGTCACCACCACCTGAGAAATCGACTCTACCTTCTGAGATACCTTTAGATTTCATAAACTCTACTAATTCAGTCCCTGATTCACCAAACTTTTCACTAATTATTTCCGTATCACCTGAATCTCGAGTTGTTAAGATATACGAAGCCACCTCTACCTCAATTTCCATATCATCACAATCAACAATAAACATAACTCTACCATCACCATTATCGCCACCAACCTCATCAAGAATATCATACCTATCAATAATAGATTCTACTAATTCATCTATTTCTTTATAACTAGGTACAGGACTTCCTTGACCATACCATTCTCCACTATAATAGTCTAATTGGTTATCATAAACTACATGTTCACTATAAACACTTGATTTACCATATGATTTTACATAATAGACAAATAATTTTAATGTCTTTTTTTCCTCCTCTGTTAATTGAATTTCCATATAAATAAATATATTAATCTATATTAATGTCCATTGTCCGCATCATCCATATAGGTTTTTCTTTTGCTTCTAAAGCCATAATCCATTCTTTCGCACATGGTATATGGTTGAAACAATCTTCTCTAACATGTTGCTCACCAACATATCTAGTATATACAGTTTTATCATCACTGTTTATAAACATGGGACCAAATATTTTTTCACATTCAAAAATACCCTCTGAGTGATGTCTGAACATTCTGTGAGTAGATGTACCATACCAACTTTTAGTTTCGTCAAACCAATTATGGATATGAATATAATCTTCCCATTTACCACCAAATTTTTTGGCTGAACTTTTAGCATGTTGTATTGGATGTGCCATAATTTTTAATTTAAATATAAATGAATAGTATAATACTTAAACAAGAATTATTGAGTATTTATTATTATGAAAATAATGTTAACTGAAAACCAATTTGATAACGTTGTCGAACTTGAAAGTTATAAAAAAAGATTCTTTAAATATTGGGACAAATTTGGACCTAAATTTGACGAGAAAATGTTAAAATTGTTTGGTTTAAGTCGAGGAGCTATACCAACAAATATTGTATATAGTTGGTTAAGAGAATATCTCGGTACTGATGTTGAGGAAACTTTAAAAGAATTCTTAAATAAAAAAGTTCATACAATTGACAACTGTGGTGGATATGATTTCACTTTTACAATAGATGAATATGAAAAGGATAACCATCAAATTGAAATTAGTTTAACTGTTGATGATATTGAAGGTGAAGTTAGTTTAATTATGGTTGGGGGTGAAACGGTTACATTAAGAGATGGTATGGATAATGATGAATATGGTTGGGAAATTGAAAATGAAATTGAAGACTGTATTTGGGATTATATGGTTGAGAATGTAGAAATTAAAACAGGTTATATGTTTGTCTTTAAAAAAATTAATTATAGGTCATTTCTTTAAAAAATAATTTTTATTATCTTTATCCCATGGAAAATTATTTTATCACCAAAGAAAACATGAATCAATTTTTAGAATCTATCAACGGGTTAGAAAATGGATTCTATAATGATAGACCACCAATAAAAGATTGTAGGTACTTTGGAGTTAAAGAAGGATGGAATGGTATTATCAAGGAACTTATTGAGGATTTAATTAAACTTGGATGGGACAAACAACTATGTCAAGTTAAAGAAAAATTCGGAGGACTTAGATTTTATATCTACGATGGAAGTAATGAGATACATAATAGAATAATAGAAGCGGAAAAAAAGAGTTATGAGGTTTGCGAAAAATGTGGTAATTCAGGTAAACTTAGAAATGACATTGGTTGGTACCTAACTCTTTGTGATGACCATTATAAACAAGTTAAAGAAAAATGACAAACGAAAAAATTTTTGAGTTCTATATTAAATTCTTGAAAGGGTCTTTGGATATTAATGGTGTTAAAATAGTCCCATATAAAATGGATTCCGATAATTTAATGTATTTTAAAATCGATAATCCTGATGATGTATCTTATAGTGAAATGTCATTGAAAGGATGGATTACTGAAAGTTTAGAAAAATTTTATAATTTTATTGGGATTGATTTAGGAACACCAAAGTTTGAAATATTAGGTAGGTCGTTTTATATAAATGATACCTTAACTAATGAATTACATGATTTTTTTAAAAGTGTTAATAGAATATCTTGTTACAATTATAATATTGAAGTTGAACATTTAGGTTTATCTTTTAATTTTGTTGGGGACAATTCGTTTTTGATTGAAAATTATATAAGACCCATTAAAGCAAGTATTAAATTAAGTAATGGTAAATTTAAAAAGATTAATTTAGACAACGCTATTGAACTGTACAAAGAGTCCCAAAGACACAGTAAATATGATGAAACTGAAACTAATTATATAGAGATAGATACTATATTAGACAATGAGTTAGCATTGGTTGACTTTGAATGGATGGTTGAATATGTTGTAACAAAATTTGAAGAATTTTAAACTTCCTTTGACATTCTATACCATGAAGAACCACCCGTACTGTTAGGGTTATTTCCGTGCATAGTTTTAAGCTCATCTAACCAATCAAATATTTTAATCCCATATGAATTATAAACCTCGATTTGGTAATCACCATTTAGAATCGGAATTTTTTCGAAGGGTATTAACTTTGTGTAATATCCTCTTACATGATGGTCGACAAACCAAAAAATATCGAACTCATCATATAAATTTTCTTTAGTAATTGGTTCGTTAATATAAAATTTATAAACCAAGAACGATTCACCTTTACTCAGTGATACATCAATTGATTCTATTGAAGGACTGGGTATAGATGAATTTATAATTTTATTTAATGCTAATAATTCTTGGTCTTTAGTCATTACAAACTTAACAACATATCGATTAATTCTTGTTGAGGGAACATATCAACTTTTCCTCTTATAACATTAGTATGTGAATACATACCAGGTGTTGAATTTGCTTTGTTTAAATCTAACACGTCAAATCCATCAGCACCCTTTTCTTTCACCCATTCTACTAAACCAACTCTTGGGTCGATATTATATTTGTTAGCACAATATAAAATCCAATTTCTTAAGACTCTAATTTGTTCGTCAGAATAACGATGCCAAAATTGGTGACCTCTAAATGGTTTTGCAAGTTTAACAATTTGACTAAGTTCGGCAATTGTTCCTACATAAGTTTTACCATTTACAATTTGACCCATATTACAAACTTCGATTGCCACTGAATTTCTGTGCATTACTGAATTCCCTGTTCCTGTGTGCCATCCATAACCACCTTCAGGAAAACATTGGATTAATTCACCATCAAATTTAGAGTTACCATTTTTAACTGATTGTCCCCCTAAGATAAATTCTGTTGCAACATTTCCTCTGTTATCTCTAGCCCACATATCAGCTACTTGATATGGATTTTCCCATCCTGCCGTGTGGTGTAGGAATATCCATTGCTTTTTAACAGGACCCTCAAAGTAAGTACCTTTTGGCATATAATGTTTAACAATTTGTAACGCGGATTGAACTTCAGTATTCTCAGCGTTATCTGTTGTTAATATCCCCATATGAGCCCAAGTTTTTGGACCAACAACACCATCAACGATTAAACCATTTTTCTTTTGATAAGTTTTTACCGCCGCTTCAGTTTTTGAACCAAAATCACCATCTACAGTTAATTTTAAAAATTCTTGTAAGGTTCTAACTGATTCTCCCTTACTACCTTTTTTTAGTGTTTCCATAATTTTATTTATTATTTGTTTATTTTAAAAAATATTTTTAACGTCTAAACCCGTTCTTTCTTTAAACCATTCCATTGCTATCGGTTCATAACTCGAACCAAACATATGTCTTAACATTTTATTTACATTATCATCGACAAACCTGAATGATGGTAGGTATTGTAGGTCATCTTCAGACCAACCCTCATCATTGGATGGATATTTGAAATATTCAATTACAGAGATAACTCCCATATCATTTATTTTTTCAGCATCACCGAAATATATTGCTTCAATATTATGACCAGAATCCCAATCAAAAAATTCCTCCTCTTCCCAATGTAGATTTTCAAGATTAAAACTATCGTCTAAAAATTTAAATACGATATCTTTTAGTTTGGACTCTGTAATTATATATTTCATATTAAATAAATACTTATTGTATATGGAAATGGATAAGAATACAAAGAAAACCTTCGACATGGTTCATAAACTATTGGAAGGTGACCATGTTTTTGAAGGATGGTATTCATTACCATATTCTCATAGTGATGAAGATGTAGTCGATTACATTATAAAATATCGAGTTAAAAAAGTGTATTTATGGAAAGACGCAACTGGTGATGAAGAATGTTTGTATGAGGGAACCATCTATATTGAACCCATACAAATATCATTAGGTGTTAATGATGATTGGGAACAAGGATTCAAACAAGACGATATCTATGAGAGGATTTGGGATGAATTAGGGGAAACTGTTGTTGATAAAGTTATTACAATATTACCACACGTTTGTGTTGATTATGGTTGGGATTATAAGAAACTTAATTCTACCAAATCTTAAGTTTTTTACCGTTTTTATCTAAAGGATAAATACTGTTAGTATAATACATATACGAGTTATCAAATAATAAAGGATTATTAACAATGAAAGAATTCATTGGGTTAAATAGAGTATATTCATAATCATCATAAAACTTATCATCTTGAAATACTCTATCTAATACACCTCCATCAGGTCCTAATTCATCTTCAGTATAAACATGACCTGTTTTTTTATCTATACATTTCATAAACCTCATCCCAATCTCAATATGAAAATCTTCTTGAGGTTTTATAGTAAACCAATCACATTGTATATCCGCATAAAAATTTTTAAAATCAATTTTATTAATCGATTTCATTCTATTAAATAATTCTTTCTCATCTTCACGATTTAAATAATAGTAATTATCTAATTTATTGAAATGAGCCATGTGTCGTTCATATCCTCTAAATAAAGTATTCGAACCATCAGTTAGTTTACAATAATCATCAAAAATATCCCAAACGTAAGACTTTAAACATTCTATACTATACGATAGACCATTAGGATTCCCAATATCCCACCAAAGTTGCCCCGTCTCAAGATTTGGTTCAGGGTATAAATAAACTCCGTGAAAATCATATCTTGGTTTTAAATATTTGGTTAAATAGAATTTAATTTCAGGTCTCATATCCATAAATACTTATATTTATCATTAATGAAAGAGGATAGAAAAAAGCGACTAAGAAAATTAGTGGATGAACACGGATTACGTGGTGCGGCTGAAATATTGGGATTGAATCAAGCTGATTTAGCAGTTGAACTTAATATACCAATTAACCATGAGTTGGCTAACCAAGTTCTGTTTGATTTATACCAACTAGGTAAATTACCTGAAGTCTATAGAGAATATGAAATATTTGTTGATAGATTTAATGCGACTTTTGAATGGAGAATGGATTCACCAACCGATTATTATGGTGATGATGCTGAATATGAAGAAACGTTCGCAGGATATGCAACTCCTTTTTGGGACGGTTCAGATTATACACCTGTTGAAGCGATATATTATACCGTTACAAAAGACGGTAAAACAATGATTGATAAGGAGATGATGGGAGATTATTTCCAAGAACTTAAATCAATAACTGAATTTCGTAACTTAGAACATTTATTGGTTTGGTATAGAGACTTTTATTTACCAAATGTATATTATATCTTAAATAGACTTTTTCTACGTGATATAAGAGAAGAAAGTAAACTTAATTAAGTTCCAACAAATCTAATAGAATGTTTATCTATTTTAATGTCAGTTGTTTCACCATCATAATAGTCAGCATCTGATTCCGCCCCATCGTAGATATCAACAGACCCTTCATTTAACATAGAGCCAATAGTAGTCTTTACTAAATCTCGTGAATAAGACCTAATTTTATGAGTGTAACTTCTCCTAACATGCTCAATCCTGTATTCATCAATATCAAATGAAAAAATAGCACCTTCAGGTCTTTTTAAAGGACCCGATGGTTTAGCGGAATTAAAATCATAATCGGCATTTAATCTGATAGTCGCAGCAATATAGTTAGGGTCAATTGGGTACTCAAGACTTAAACCAATTATTGTACCTGCACTTTCACATGAGTCTAAAAACCCACTGTCCTCGATTATATCTCGGTCATTAATAATATCTTGAATACCAGGGTGATGCTCGTTACCAACCGTTTTTAATAAGTAAAACAATTGCACATCTTTTAAATTTTCTAATTGTGATTTTTCAGTCATATTAATTAGGTTCTAAATGTTTTGCGTTTAAACGAAATTTATTATTAATCCAATCTTTCACATATTGTTTAACGTTATCCTCGGTAAACAAATTAGATAAAGGATTATAAATATAATTAGTGTCTAACTCGATTAAAGGGAAAAAATCGGAAGGGTAAGGACATTCAACTCCTACGACCCATTCGTAAGCTTCAGGGTCCCTATAGATAGTAAACACATGGTCATAATCAGGGTCCATATCATCACCCCAACTAACAGTTTGGAAATACTCCTTTACTGCAGCTGGATAATCTGACCTATGTTCCTCAACTCCTTTAAATAACTGAGAATCATCCAAGTAATTAAAGATGGTTTCTTTTATTTTAGACTCTGTGATTAGATATTTCATTTATAATAAATATAAGATGGTTTTGTTAATTGGATATAATTTAATATATTTGCCGTATGATAGACAACATAGAATTAATAAAACCTTTATTGAATTTCTCAGAGTGGGGGGATTTCTACATGTTATATGTATTCAATAGAAAGAAGGACCAACCTGAAGGTGAAAGAGATAATCACCAATCAGTAAGAACAATTAAAACTTATTGCGTCGATTCCATTCCATATTTAGAAAAAAGATATGATGAGATTAAACAACTTTGTGAAATCTTTAACGCTCGCGCATATATCCATGTCCAAAAACAAAACCATAAAGATGTATCATTAAATATGTTGGCAACACTTGCTGAACGTATTAGAGACGGTGCGACAAATCAAAAAGGATTATTTAATTCAGTTGTTGGACAAATTAAAACGCAAGAAAAGAGATGGATTGTTGATATTGATACCACAGACTACCATGCGGTATATGAACTAACAAGATTTATTGAAACATTAAAACCTGAAGGACCAAAAATTGAGTCGGTATTACCAACAAAGAATGGTTATCATTTAATTACAGGTAAGTTCGATGCTAAAACATTTAGTGAAAAATATCCTGATATTAATATACAAAAAAAGAACCCAACAGTTTTATTTATACCATGAGAACCGAATTAATAGCAGAAAACATTTTGTTTAGAGAACTTAAATATCCTCATACATATGATAAAAGAACTACAATCTTAAATCATATTTTAAATGGTATTGTTAGGAATATTAAAGAAAAAATCTTAAATTTGTTTTAATGAGTTTATTTATGTTTTGGGAGCTGCGGGAGTTTTGGCAGCAGCGTTTTTCTTATCGATTTGAGCTTTAGCCGCCGTAAGAACACGAGCGACAGCTCCAGCCATTAGAGGACCAAAACCCGGAGTTTCACCCACTGCATTTCCGTTATCTTTTAATGCTTGCCAAAGTTGTTGAACAGTGGTAACATTACTATATTTTGTAGAGGCTGGGTAAGCATTGAAAATATAATTAGCAGCCGCAGCGGCACTTTTATTACCAAACTTATAGTCAACAACAATAGAGTTATCTTGGTTTAATTGTAAAAACTGTTGAATTGCACCGGCATTTGCCTCGATTTGTTCAGTTATCAGAGGTTTTACATTACCCAATGACGACTCCAATAATTCTTTGAACCTACTTATTTCCATTTTTTGATTTTATAAATAAATACTTTTTAAAAAAACAAAAAATTAAATTATGATTATATCCTCCAACCTATCTTGTATCAAATAAGGTTTTGATGAGTTAGGGTCAGGAGCTTACGGTTAAACATATGAGGGAAGAATTGCGGTATATTTAATTAAAAAGAACTAACATGCACACAAAACCTGTATTACAAGACTTGAATGCAAAAGCAACTGGTGAGTATTGTATTATGATTAATATTAATGAGGACCTTTCTTTAGATGATGCAACTGTAAAGATTTTAGGACCCGAAAGGACGTTATTATTCTCGATGAAACCACGAACATATGAGTTTGAACTTTGTTTGTATAGTGGTAAACCAATGTTTGTCGAACTACACACGCCATCAGGAACATCAGTTCAATATGTTAAAGGGTCGGGAAATGATTTTTACTCAAATAATTGATTTATGATAACAAAATTTTTATTTTTTTTAAGTCTATTCTTAGTTAGTTGCTCAAATTGGAAATATAAAGATGTCGAATATGAAAGATGTGTATATTTAGAATCAATACATGCTCATTTTTATTATCATGAAACATGTGAATGGTCTTGTCTAAATATGGAAGAAGGTGAATATACTTTCGTTGATAGTTTTCGAGTTAAATATAGGACTGATAAGAAAGGTATGGTTAAACAAATAAAGTTAGTAAAATGACAGAAAGAGAATTAATATTATTGGGGTTTAAGAGCGAGGAAATAAAAGAATATGATGAAGATGAGACTTATTACTACGCTCTTGATATTGTGGATGGGTTAACATTAATCACCCCAACTAATGATGAGGTAAAAAATGAGGAGTGGTATGTTGAAGTATTTAATACCGACCCGACAATAAGATTTCATAATTTTAACAATGTGAAAGACTTGATTGATATTTTAAAAAATGGAATTGTAATTAAAAAATAATATGGAAAACGAAATAAAATACATTGAAGTTTGTATAGGTGTTGGTATGGACCAAATAACACCTGAGTATGTTAAAATACCTATTTATCCTGAAACAAAGGAAGTTAAACGACCAAAAAAAGAAATTGAAATTGAATCTGAAAAATGATTGTTGGTAAACACACTTATGGTCATCAGAACATAAAGGTTTTTGAATGGGGAGAAGGTGCCAAATTAAAAATTGGTTCATTTTGTTCGTTGGGTGGTAATTTATCTATTTATTTAGGTGGTAATCATAGAATTGATTGGGTTACAACATACCCATTTGGACACATAAAACAAAATGTTTTTGATAGGTTTAACGGGGAAGGTCATCCTCAAACTAATGGTGATGTTGTAATTGGTAATGATGTTTGGATAGGTGCGAATAGTGTAATAATGAGTGGTGTTAAAATTGGCGATGGAGCGGTAATTGCCAATAATTCACATATTGTTAAAGATGTTGAACCTTATAGTATAGTAGGAGGTAACCCAGCTAAATTAATTAAGTATAGATTCACTAACGATATTATCACAAAATTACTTCAGTTAAAATGGTGGGAAATGGAGGATAAAGAAATAAATGAGATAACACCAATACTTTGTTCAGACAAAATTGAAGAATTTTTAAAAATATTAAATAAATGAAAAAAGTTTTTTATTGGGTATTAAAAATAATTTCTGTACTTTTGTTAATAACCCCATTGGTATTAAGTATACCAGGGTTTTTACTACACGTACTATCCGAAGAATTAGATAATGAAGAACACTGACAAAATATTAAAATTAATTGATGAACTAGGAATTATTAAAACTAGTGAAATGTTAACCATTTCACCTATAGAGTTAATTAATCAATTAGGTCTAGATATTAAAACAATAGACGACATCAATTTTAAACCATTCGAAGGAGGAGTTGCGGGTAGTATTATGTTTGACAACCGTTATGGTGTGTCTGTAGTTTCACACAAATATTCTTATGGTGGTGACAAAGGATTATTTGAAATGGCTATTTTAGATAGTGAGGGTAATCTAACATATGGTACCGATATTACTTCAGATGTTATTGGATATCTAACACCTGAAGAGGTTACTGAATACATGATAAAGGTACAAGATTTAAAATCTTAGTGGTATTTATTAATATGTATGAAAAAATAATCAAAATATATTATGAAAATGTTTTGGAAGATGAATATGATTTTAATGGAATTATATTAACCCCTTATCTTAATAGAGAAGAAAATAGAATTGATTGGGAGGTAGATAACCCACAAAAAGTATCAGTAGCAAAATCAATAATTTTAGATTTTGTCCATGATTTATTTTATGATTTTTGTTTGTATGTTTCATCAGGAAAAAACGGACAAAGGGAAACGTATGATAATCTACATAAAAAAGCAACTAATTTATCTCTTACATTTAGCTTTCCAAACGGAAATGTTTTTTTTAATCAAAAAGATAAATTAAAACTTTCAGCATCATTAGAAAAAATTAACCAAATAAATTTCAAAGTAAGGGGAGGTAATCATTACATATTTGATATTGAAATTGATGATTATGAGGTTGATAATACTCATGGTGAGGATTTCTACTGTGCATTTGATGTTATTTTTTTATCAGGAACAAAAAACGGAGAAAAAATAAAAGATAGTGAAATGAAAGAATGTATTGGTAATGTTTTTAGAGATGATGATTTTATTGATTATCAGCATATATTAATGAAGGATTTTTGGGTACCTATAGTATATAACCCACTTTTATTTGACAATTCATTAACTTATTATACTAATGATTTTATTCCTTATGATAAAAATGGAAAAAAAATTGTTATTGATTATTAAATATTTATTAATATGAATGTAAATAAGTGGGAAAAGTCCGCCGAATTATTATTAAAGGGGTTTCTTAAAAAAATAGACATTGATGATTACTATGGAGTTGCGGTGGACGCAGTACCTGATAACTATTCAGGTTATGATGTCCATATAACTTTTTTAATGAAAAAACCTTTTAAATTAGGAGATTCCGATATATTACATAGCCAAAGAGCTAAATTAGCTAGTGTCATCAAAGACTTCCTACCCGAATTAAGTGATAGAGCCCACATTTCAACGTCCACTTCAACATTAGACAACTATAACAAAACAACCAAACCTTGGTACGAAAAATTAAAAAAAGAACGATTACAAGAATCAATCCTAAAAGAGTTACGAGATTATAACTCAATCCACGACCCTGAAATTATCAATGAAGCTTCTAAAAAGAAAATCCTAATTGATAAAGTTGGTTTGAACGAAGAGAACGCTGAGTACTTAGATAAAATATGTGGTTCATTATCAGTATGGATGGCAAACAAACTAATTGACCTACAACTCAATAACATGAAAAGTTGGAGAGGGTTAGAACCTGAACTTACCAAAGAAAGTGCTTTAGAGAGATTAAACTCAGGAAATATTAAAAATCATTACGGTCAAAAAATTACCGAAATAATGGATTGGATTAGAGTTGGGTTAGATGGTAATGTTAATCAATATAAAACCCTATCAATACCTGAGTTATTAATAAAATCTAAAGAATGGCATGATTCTTTAGATATTGGTGGTGGAGAAATTAACTATGTTGAAAAACACCCAGTTATAAAAGATTTCCGAAACGAAGAAGGTGAAGGTTTTTATTGGGCCGACCTTGAAACAAACGATTCACCTGAAGAATGTTCAAGAATGGGCCACTGTGGTAGAACGGCTTACGCTAATAATATTTATTCATTAAGAGAGGTTAAAAAATTACCTAGTGGTAAATTTAATATTAACAAAAGTCACTTAACCGCATCAATAGGTAGAGATGGAACCTTATACCAATTAAAAGGACCTAAGAACTCAAAACCAAAAGAGGAATTCCACAATTATATCCTTCCTTTATTTTTCATCACTGATGATGACGAATATCTTATCCAAAGTTTTGGGTCCGAATACGCATCTGACAGAGATTTTAAACTAACTGATTTACCAAATGAGGTTTTAGTTAATCTATATCATAACAGACCTGACTTATTTAAAACGAGAAGTTTACAAAGAAAATTAGTTGACCTTGGCATTGTTGAAAAACCTGTGATTGATTATAACATTAAATTAAATATTAAACCTGATGATGTTGGTAAGTATGTGGACGGTGATTGGGTTTTAAATAGGAGAAAAGTTAAAACAACAACACCTGCTGGACAAACATATGAAAGAACTGTTGAGACGTGGTTATTTGAAACAATATTAAGTGGCGATGCTTGGGAATTATGGGGAAATCATGACGTTGATTGGAAATCATCTTTACAATATGATGTTGATAACACTAACGAAGAAAAAATACGCCATATATTGAGATATCTTGCTCAAAAAGACAATGAAGATTTTAACGAAGAGACATTTAATAACGAGGATATTGAAGAGTTAATTGAAGATTGGGATGAAGACTATGAAATACGAAGAGCAATATCAAACGCAACTTCTAATGCTGAATCTGATAGTTATGTTAACTATCTATATGATGAATTAAAAGGTGAATTAGCGGAATACGGTCAAGTTGAAAAAATGGATGATGAAGGCGTTATTCTACATGTGAATGTAGAACCGTATTTGAATGATTTGGATGATGCGTGGTACGAAGAATATGCCGAAAGATGTGACGATGATGTTGAATGTATTTTTGATGAAATGTTATCCGAAGGTGATATTGACAAACCAAAATTCAATGTTGACGATAGATGGCATCCTGATATTGATACAGGATACTTTAATGAAATGTTATCGGATTATTTATCTGAAGCCGAACATCACTATATTAAGTAATTAAGAGATATAACCCCAGTAAATTAAAATGTCATCTACGTCAAATTTTTCTTCTAACTGTCTATAAACAGTATCATAATCCGATTCACTATTCTCATCCAACACAATTTCAATGTTAGGTGAAGTTTCAGTAAACTCATTAATAAATGGAACACCAATCTCACCTATAAAATCTAATATTGGTTTGTAAACGTCAGTATTGTAGTGCTCAAACCTAATCCAAATAGAGTAAGATTCTGTTGGTAATACGTATTTTGTAACGTCATCCAGCCTCTCATCAAAATCCTCACGAATAAAATTAATCATGCGATTATAATCAGGAGAAAATTCAGGTGATTCAGACCAAAACTTTGCATGGTCAACAGTAAAGTAAACTATTATAGAATAGACCAAGTATTGTTCATCATACATTTGAGGGTCAACCTCAACCCTAAACTTAATATCATTCTTGAATAATAAGGTTTGATATATCTTATGTAGAGCTTTCTCGATTTGTTGTTCCGACATCATATTTATAAATATAACATTTAACAATATGAAGTTTATTATTACTCAAAAACAATATGAATTATTAAAAGAAAGTCTTGATGATGTTTTAGATTTATACTCTAAAAAAAGTAGAGGTGAAACATTGAAACCATCTGAGATGGATGTGTTAAGAGCATTTGATAAACATCAAAAAAAAGGAGGTAACCCAGAAGAGTTTGTCTTTAATCAGGATGACGTTTATGATACAGATGAAAGAGAAGGGATGAAGTTTAAATACAATTTAAAAGGAAGACCATTTACATTTGAATTTTCAGAAGAAATGGAAAACGATGATGAGGTTGAGTACTATGGTGAAGTTACATTTAATGGTGATGAATTTCTTGGTGTTATAGTAACAGATAAAAGAGGTTATTTATCAGATTATGACTTCTACAGTACACTAAGTGATGATGACGTTAGACTACAGGATATCTTAAAAGATGAAAATAGCGAGGCGGAAATCCAAAACTTTTTCCAAGAAGAGATTATTCCCACATTGAAAAAATAAAAAAAAGACTTACTTTTGTTATTATGAAAGTTAGTTTTGATTTTGATGGTACCCTCTCTAAAAAGGATGTCCAAAAGTTTGCCAAAGAATTGGTAGAGGAAGGTCATGAAGTTTGGATAGTTACTTCCAGATTTAGTAATGAAGCCGTTGCCGATAAAGGGTAGTATTGGATTAGAAAACAAAACGCAAAGTTGTTTGAAGTTGCGGATGAGTGTGGTATAAAAAGAGAAAATATTCATTTTACAAACCATCAACCAAAAATAATCTTCTTAAAAGATAAAGATTTTTTATTTCACTTGGATGATGATATTATTGAATTGATGGATATCATGGATAGTGGTGATAAATGTAAACCACTTAATGTTGACCACATGTCGTGGGATTTAAATTGTAGAGAATTATTAGATGATGAGAAATTTTAAATTTTATAAAGAAGATACAGGTCGATGGTATGTTGACTTACCTGAATGGTTATGGGAGCCGATTCATTCTTGGAGATTTTATCTCAAGGAGATAATGAAGTTTATGTTACATTATCCGACACTGAATTCCATGATGCTGAGAGACTTGAATTATTTGAATTAGGTAGAATTGAGGGAATTGAATTAGGCTCAGGGGCTTGGTACTCACTTACAAGTTATATGGGTATTCCTTATGAGATTGAAATGTGGTTATGTGACGTAACAAAGTTTGTATTTGGGGATTTCCCAAAAGTTATTTACTTTAAATAAAATCAAATGTTTAGATTTAAATCATTAAAAGAAAGATATAAAGAATTAATACTTTCTAAAGTTTTCATAAAAGAAGAGGATTTAACCGAAGAAGAGTCATCCATAATAGATGTCACTTATGAGATTTTTCAAGAAAAACTCGATGATATGAAAATATTAAATGATGAGATTGTTAAATTATCGGTTGAATTGGCGAATCTTAAAGCATCCAATGATAATAGTGATTACGAATATGATGATATAAAATAAAAAATGAGGTCATAAGACCTCATTAATTTATTGTGTCAAGAGTTACAGTAGTCGTTTCACGAAACTCTTTAATTTCTTTACGAGTTAATTTACCTCTAACCGATTTTGTCGCTTCTTTGTCAGCAGTTCTAAACGCTTTATTAATCATTTTATCATACTGTTTTTGAGTAACCATTTTACCGTTAGCTAATTCCACAGTCTTTTGTTGTGTTGCACAAGACGAAACCAAAACAGAAAATACAAATATTGAGAGTACTTTATTCATTTTTAAATCTTTTTATATTTATATCAAAGATAGTATTTTTTTCGTATCTAACAAAAAAATGAGGAGATTATTGATTACTGAAGAAGATAAAAAACATATATTAGGTCTTTACGGACTACTTAAAGAAGATATTGACCCTAATTCAGGTGGGACTGTTACATTGGTTAATAAATATAAAGCAGGATTTTATACAACAAAGGCGTTAGATTTGGCAACAAATAAGACGATAAAGGAAAAATTAGATGCAGAATTAGTCAAGGTAACTGAATTTGTTAAGAAGTACCCTAATTCAATTGTTAGTGTTAAATTCTCATCTCAAGAATCATCATTACCAAATACGGATAATGAAAAGGCAGGATTTTTTAAAAAACCTGATAATAGACTCAATGTAGGTGAATTAAGTAGTGCTAGAAAAGAATACATCAATCAATACATCCAATCATATTTTAAAAATTTAAAGGACCAAGGAATAATTAAATCTGAAGTGCAAGTTCCCCCTGTTCAATATGAATTTAAAAACCCCGTTAAAGTATTTATGGGGACTAAAGAACAAACTCCTTGGTGTATTAAAGGAGACCCACAAATACCAGCAACAGACACACAAGGTTATGCTTGTACAGGTGCAAATTATAAAGTTAACGGTAGTACCACAAAAAATTGGTATAATCAAAAACAAGGTGTTTATAAAACACATTTTGACCAATTTTACGCCGAACAAAATAGTTCAATAGAAATTACCGTTAAACTTGTCGAATCCACACCAACAACTACAACAACAACCACAGGTAATACACCTGGTGACTATACTAAATGCGCGACAGGTTTGAATATTAGAGTTTGGGTAAAAACACACCAATGTCAGAACGCGGAATTTTTTATTTTCGCAAACAATCTAATGTTATATAATTCTCAAGGTGGTATGACTGCAAACCTTAATAATGCGGAAAATTCAAGAGGAATCCCAAGGACAGATTCAGAACCTGTATTCCAACCTGAATATTTGAATCCTGGTTACGGTTATTTGAAGAACGGTGATGGTACCTTTGGTTCTTATAGTTATGGTAAAATCAATGAGAGTGGTGATTTAAAAGGTAGTAGGTCCGACACATTTAAAATAACAAAAGAACAATCTTTAAAGTTATTAAATGAAGGTAAAGGAAAAATTAATCTTTGGATGATTGCGACCACAACGACTGCTCACAAAGATATACCACAAGTAACAATAACTAAAGAAGATGGGACGGTTATTTATAATAAAGCTCCTAAAATAGTACAAGGTAAGTTATTAACATTGGATGGATGTACATTACAGGTTGTTGAAGGTTCGGATGAGACAGTTCCTGATGTAACAGGTTATGTTAATTCAATTAGACAAGAACGAATTAATTTACAATCTCAAGCGGAAATAGCCGATATTGCAAAATCAGGTAATAAAAAACAGCAAAAGAAAAAACAAGCGGTATTAGATACTAAAGGACAAATATTGGAGAGAGCTTCTGATTTAGTTACACAAATGACAACGTTTTTAAATTATTTAAAACCTGCTTTAGAAAAAACCGCACCTGCTCCAGGCTCTGCAAATA
>Ga0194133_10003063_pt1 | contig 24450 bp, 34 predicted proteins | sample TA2KigOf40mmetaG_FD_155448 | JGI IMG/M metagenome (GOLD analysis project Ga0194133, IMG submission 155448) | Freshwater microbial communities from Lake Tanganyika, Tanzania - TA2015055 Kigoma Offshore 40m | ecosystem: Environmental > Aquatic > Freshwater > Lake | place: Tanzania: Lake...
ACCAATAACCTTACCATCCTTTGCAGGTATGTAAGCTACATGTGCAAACCCCATAAATGGTGCATGATGATGCGAACAAAGTGAGGTTACTTTAATATTAGTTTGTGAAACCATTCCATCATACTTATCTATATTATCAAAAGCGGTAATTTTAGGAGGCTCACTATAACAACCCCAAGCAAAATCTTCTACAAACGCTTTTGCAACTCTATGAGGAGTATTAGCACTATTCGGGTCATTTCTCCAATCATAACCTAATGCATCCATATAAGCTTCGTAAGCCTTAGATGCTTTTTCTATTATTTGTTCTCTTTCTTCTTGTGTATGAGGATGATTGTGATTCGCAAAAGCTAATTTTTTCTTAAACATATTAATATTATATGATAAGATGTAACAAGATCAACATAAATAATATAGTAGATTTATGGCTGATACAACTATATCTGGTTTAACGTTGGGTGTACCTCCTGTAGGAGCTGTATTACCCTACTCCGACGGTACAATAACAAGAAAAACAACTACAGATAATATATTGGCCAATGCAGGGAACGTTGGTCTAGGTACAACATCTCCTACTTCTAAATTAACCGTTAGCGGTAGTATTTATTCATCCGGACAGGGTAGGTTCGCGGGGTGGTATACCGGGGGTGATGGTGCGGGTCTGGCCACTGAAATAGGTACAAGCGGGGGGCAAGGATATCTTTATGCATTTAATAGGACAGCGAGTACATATGCGCCTATCAATATAGCAACAGGCAATGCAGGGTTACAAATTAATACAAATGGTGTTATTAATGCTACCGGTACTTTAAATTTAGCAGGCCCTTATAAAGGAACCATTCAAAGAGGTTCTTACGGTTCATTAACAATAGGTGGTTCTAATAACGGTTACTCGGGTATAGATTTTACAGATGCAGCTGCAACATTCATGATAAATAATTCTGATGGTTTATGTGGTGTTTATAAAAATAATAACTCTTGGGCATGGTATTTTGATGGAAGTGGTAATTTAATAACTGGATCAGTTCCATGGAATAGTATTACGGGTAGACCTAAAATTGCATGGGCAAGATTTAATGGTAGTGGTGCTATACAAGCTGGTAGTTCTGGAGTGAATTCTGTGACAAATAATCCTTCGGGATTAGGTACTAATATCTATAGAATTAATGTTACTGGTGCTGGGTTTAGTAATGCAAATTACTCTGTTACAGGAATGACACGTTTTAATAATTATACAAATTCAATGCAGTTGTATACCGGTACGGGTGAAAATACTACATATAATCCAACATCAACTGTTTTTTATGTTAGTACAAATAATGATCAAGGAGGCGGTATTAACACTCATACAAATTATATTCAAGTTATAGGTACATAATATGGCTGATACAACAATATCTCAATTAAATTTAGTAACACCAATTGGTGAAGCATCTATACCTTTGTCGCAAAATAGTAATACTAGTCGAACCTTAGCATCTAGTTTAACAGCAAATTGTTTGCCTGTTGGTTCTCTTTATTCAGTTCAATATTTAATTGTAGGCGGTGGAGGTGGAGGTGGACAAGATTACGGAGGAGGCGGCGGAGCAGGGGGATTTTTAGAAGGTAATACACAAATTGCAGTAGGTCAAACATATCCGGTTATTGTTGGTCTAGGAGGTACAAGGGAATATCAATATATTGTTAACAAAAATGGCGGTAATTCGTCTTTTAATAACGTTATTGCTTATGGAGGGGGGAAGGGCGGTGGACATAATGCAAATATATATACTCAGGATACATTAGGCGGTAAAGATGGAGGTAGTGGTGGTGGGCCATATAGGGGCTATCAAAATATTAGCGCTGCTAAAGGCAGAGGCATCTTCGGTCAAGGTAATGATAGTGCCCCAGGGTCTGCAGATTACGGCGGTGCAGGAGGTGGTGCAGGAGGACCTGGTGGAATAGATAATAATGGCGGTCCAGGAAAATATTCAACTATTACAGGGACAAACACGTATTATGCTAGTGGCGGTACTATAAAAAATTCTAATGTTGCTCTACTAGATAAACCCTCCAATACAGGGTACGGAGGCGATGCTAATTATGGAGGTTGGGGTGTAGCGAGTGGAGGAGGATCAGGTATAGTAGTAATTGCTTATCCTGGCGCGCCGCGTGGTACTGCATATCTTAATTCTACAACAATACTAGTACCTGATACAACATCTAGACCTGGATATACAGTACATAAATTTTTACAAGGGGGCTATTTTATAGCATAAATATTTCTATGCAATACGACAAAATATTAGAAGAGAGTTTAAAGAGTACATCTTTAAAGCGTATTCGTATTAAAGTAGATCCTGCATTGGTTACCGCAGGCACCGAGCTTAAGGGATTAGACGGTTATGAGGGGTATGTTCTAGAAGAGTGTATGGGTAAAATAAGAGTTTTAGTTTTAACTCCTGATATGCCTATTCACGATATACCTGAAGAATTTATTGAAACGTTTGCAGCAAAACATGATCACGATGTATTTGAAGAATTTAAAGCTTTTGCAGTCCAAAATTTAATAAAAGGAGGGATGTCAGAAAATAGTCCAACCTTAGAACAGGTAAGACATTGTGGTTGCCTTAATGATATCGAACAATATTTAAAACAATCGGGATTTACCGGAGAAAGACTGGCCGATCTATACAGAGATTTTATAACCAATGACACCTAAATTCGATCAATTATCTGAAGGCTTTCTTAGTGGGTTAGGTAAAACAATATCTAGTGCTGCTAATATGGCCCAGAAAGCATATAACTTTCCAGGAAAAGCTATTGGTGCTTTAAACAAAGTAGTACAGCAAGGAGATATATCCCCTATCACCGGTGCGGCGAAAGCTGTGGGTGATAAACTGCAAGGTAGAAAACCAGGAGATCAACCCTCAGATATTAGTCAACAATTACCTCCTTTAAAAGCAGGTGATAAGGTTAGATTTTATGATGATACAGTATTTAAAAATATGCCAACAGGTGTAGAAGCTAAATTAGACCAACCTCAAAAATTCCAAGGTGGTAATCTTTATAATGCTACCATTAAAAACCACCCAAAAATAGGATCTATAAAAGTTTATGATAATCCTAATGAATCATTAGGTAACATGCGTAGAGTGCATTATTTTGATAAATCCGGTGCCCCTATAACCAATGATACAAGTTTAACAAAATTTCTGTATGTTGGGCCTAACCCCGATGCATCGCAAAAGGAATATGTTTTCTCGGACAATGAAACACGGTTAACCCCTGGAGCTTCACAACAAAAAGTATAAATAATAATACTATGCCAGCAAAATCAGAAAAGCAAAAGAAATTCTTTGGTGTCGTTATGGGTGCTAAAAAAGGTCAAAAAGGTATAACCGGCGCGGCTAAAAAAGCTGCTAAAGAAATGCCTAAAAAAGAAATTAAAAAGTTTCTTAAGAAAGAAAGCTTCAATGATACTGTAAACGAAATATTGACCGAAATATTTAAAATTAAGAATAATGGCTGATAGTTATATTATTTCAAAAGCCGGTTATTTCCTTCTAGACGAAAACAACGAGCTTATATTAGATGAAAGCGGAAGACCTCTGACGTTTAAGGAAAAAGAAACAGCAGAAAAATATCTAAAAGATAAAAATATCACAGGAACTGTAAAATAGTCAGTTGATTTTTTGGTACTATTTGATTATAATATAATAGGTATATAGAAAGAACTGTACTATGAAATACGAAAGTACTAAAATTATTGAGTTAGGTAGTTGTGCATTTAGACAGTGGAAAGCTAATCACAGTCATTGCAAGTTTATTCATGGTTATAGACTACAAGCTAAGTTTTGGTTTGGTTGCAATGAACTTGATGAAAAAAATTGGGTAGTAGATTTTGGTGGGTTAGATGATCTTAAAAATATTTTACAAAAACAATTTGATCATACATTATGTGTAGCAGATGACGATCCATTGCTAGAAGGATTTAAATCATTACATACTGCTGGAGGCTGTGATCTACGCGTAATGCAAGGCGGTGTAGGGATTGAGAAAACCGCGGAATGGTGCTTTAATACGGCGAATGAATATTGCCTAAACATTACAAATGGGAGATGTTGGGTAGAAAAAGTAGAAGTTTGGGAGCATGAAAAGAACTCGGCTATTGTAACTAAAAATGACAATACATTCAAAGTAAATGTACAAAATTCATTAGAAGTAAATAATACGGAGACAAGAGGTGCACCTCAAAATCATGTAAGGAATTTTATGGCAGATATTGCTGAGCAAACTGGTGTTAATTTAGAGACAGTAATAAAGAACCCACCTCCAATTAGTAATAAACCTGGTGCTGGGCAGCCGCACCCTCAACCGGCTCCAGTTAAAAACAAAGTCACATCTGGGTGGTCTGACTTATTCGGCGGTACATCTTGGGGCGCAAATCGCTAATTATCTTTTAATTGTAGCTATTACTCTAACAATAAATTTTAATAATTTACTTCTCGTAATATCGTCTTCAGAAAAATGGAATACATGTATTCCATTATTTGTGCTTTCATTTGTATCAAAACCTTCCATTATATTTTTAAATCCGGATTTATGAATATCTGATTGAAGAGAATCTCCTATAACAAATAACTTACAATTACGACCATATCTGGTTAAAATAGTAACTAATTCACTATGCTCTAAATTTTGTGCTTCGTCTACTATAACCACGCTATTTTGAAAAGTAGAACCTCTCAAGAAATTTACAGGAATGCATTTTAAATATTCATTATCAAACAATACATTTGTCATTTGTTTACCTACTAATTCATCACACTTCTCCACTAAAGGAATGCTCCATGGTTTAAATTTTTCGTCAACCTCACCTGGTAAACTACCCAGTTTACGTGTAGCGGATTCTACAATACTTCTTATATAAATTATTTCATCAATTTTCTTCTCCTTTAAAAGTGATAAAGCCACGTATGTGGCACAATATGTTTTTGAAGAACCTGCAGGACCATCACAGAAGATAATATGAGAATCGTCTTGAAACGCCTTATCTACGAAAGCTTTGTGATGTTCATTAAAGTGAAATTTTTGATCTATTTTAAAATTTAGAAAAATATCAGATTTAATGAGTTTTTGATCATCACGAGCAGCTTTTTTAAGCTGTCTGTCCTTCTTTGACATCTATAAATATTTATTCTGGATAAAGCCAATTTGTCAATTATAATAGAATTTAATGAGTGTTAAGTTAGATGCTGAATTAACTGATAAGGAATTTAAAAATTTACACCATGTTTTAGGAGAATTTCGTAGAATTACTAGAGATCATTATTATAGGTTCGTTAAAACAAATTATTGCTATTCTGAAAGTGAGCACAATAAAGAAATTTACTTTATTGCTGAATCCCTTCTTAAGAAACTAGTTGAAGATAAACAGAAGTAAATTATAATTACTTAAATGGACAATACTTTATTTTTAAGTGACGATAAGATTTTCTACACATTAGAAGGCGAGGGTGAATATGTAGGTCGACCCTCTGTCTTTATGAGGCTATCAATGTGTAATTTAACATGCAAGGGATTTGCATCTGCAGATTCACCTAATGGGTGCGATAGTTTTATCAGTTGGTCTGTTAAGAATAGAATGTCTTTTGATGAAATATTTGATTATATGTCACAAAATAAATATAATTGTTATTTAAAAGACGGAGCTATTCTTAAGATTACCGGTGGTGAGCCTCTTATTCAACAAAAACAACTTTTAAATTTTATAGAGGCTTTTATAGCAAGATATGCATTTTGCCCTATTATAGATTTTGAGACGAATGCAACTATTTTACCAGATGATGCTTGGGTTAAGAAATATTCTGCCACTTTTACCACTTCACCTAAATTAAAAAATAATGGTGACCCTGAAGAAAAAAGATATAAACCTGCAGTACTTAGATGGCATGTCGACAACGGCTCGGGGTTTAAATTTGTTATTAATGATAATAAAGATTTTGAAGAAGTATTAGAAAAGTATATACATAATACAGAGGTACGTGTACCTTATAATCGTGTATGGCTAATGCCTTGCTGTGGTAGTAGACAAGAGCATACTGAGAAAGCCGCTCTAGTAGCAGAACTATGTAAACAACACAACATAAAATTTAGCCCTAGGCTTCAATTAGTTATCTGGGATAAAGCATTAAAGGTATGAAGTTTAAGGAATTTGTTAAAGGGCCTGAGGCCGAACCAATTGAGCAAAACGGCGGTAAATTAACTGTTAAGGACTGGATTAGCGAATTAACTGATGGTAAAGGTATAGATGAAGAGAGAGTGTATATTATTGTTGGTAGTTTTATAAATAAACTAAAACAATGAGAATTGCAATAGTTGGTAGTGCTTGTCAAGGTAAAACTACTTTAATTAATGATATGCTTAAAAACTGGCCTGAATATAAGCGTTCAAATGAATCGTATAGAAGGCTTCTTAAAAAAGAAAAAATAAAAATAAACAAAGAAGTAGATCAAGACGGTCAGTGGAAAATCTTAAACTGCCTTATTGATGACTTACAAAAAACAGATAAGTGCGATAAGATTATTTTTGATAGATGTCCTTTAGACAATATAGTTTATTCTTTATGGGCTGAAGAAAAGCAATCATCAGACATTGATAGAGATTTTATAAAAAAGTGCATACCTCTTGTACAAGAAAGTATGAAAGCTGTTGATATTATTTTCTTTTTACCAATAACTAAAGTAGCACCAGTTCCAATAGAAGAAAAGAAAAATAGAGAAGTAGATATTAACTACATAAAAGAAATTGATAATATTTTTAAAGCAATAAGCTATACGTTAATGAAAAGTGGAGAGTGTCCGTTTTTAGCAAAAGATGATAGACCTCCAATTATTGAAATATTTGGTGCACCAGAAGAAAGAATTGAAATTATAAAGCTTTATTTAAATGAAAAGGGTGAGTTATATGATGAGGGATCTAGCGTATTAGATAGTGAAAATTTAAAAAGTATGGAAGAAATTCTTAATGCTAATAAGAAAGCATACTATGATGAAAAATATGATCAGAAGATTAAAAAGAAAATAATACTCGGTGAATAAATAATTACATGGCTAATTTTAACGATAAGTATGAAGAGCTTTTAGAGAGTTTTAAAAGCATTAAAACTATAAAGAGAGAATTTTATCCTAAAAACTTTAAGCTATCTGAAGAGTTTGTTAAGGCATTTAAAAATGAATATGGCCGCTTAGTTAAAGAAGGTCATCATCCTCGTAAAGCTTTAGCCCGGATTAATAAAGCTTTATTATTTCACGCCAGTTAAATTATTATATTACTGGGAAAAAAGTATTGACCAGCACTTATAACGTACGTTATAAGAATACGCGCATTAACGGTTAAATTTGGTACATTACGTACAGGGAAGTTAACCGTAAATAAAAGCCCGTTTGCACCGTCGTTTTGAATATTATTTACATACGGAAAACAAGATAAGGGGCCGTTTACAGAAATACTAATATGATACGGCTTGACTTGAGAAACAGAAATAAAAGGAAAATCATTAAAAAAGCTGCCAATAGTAATATTAACACTATCTGAATTTGGATTAGCTCCTGCTTGTCCAACCTTATCAATAGTTCTCGTATAAATGCCGTTTTGCCAGGATGTTGTAGCGGGTACGAACGTTTGAGTTATATAATTGTAATCATCATCAGCGCGAGCTATGTAAGTAGCGCTTGTTACAAGACCTCCGTTAAGAGTAAACCGATTATAAAAACCATTTAATCCGGTATAACCTGCAGTATTATTTGCATAAAATAATGGGGAAGTTACGTAATTTGTTGCAGAAAGAGTAGAATATTGTGCTTGGTTACCTGTAACACCACCTACAATGGTTGCGTTACCAACAGCATCAGTCTTTACAACATTAAAATTTTCGAAAGTAATAGTCTGTGTACCATTTTCAGTTTGTAAAATCAATAAATCAGATGTTACCGCTTCTTGCGTTTGCGGTAAATTACTAATGTTGACGTAATTACTATTAGAAGAGTTATTTGCCATTATCATTATTTATACTATAATACTTAAATTAATATGGATAAAATAGGCATAGGTATAGTTACGTGTAATAGACATAAATTTTTTCTTAAATGTTTTAGATCAATACCTAACGATTATTTACTAGCCGTTGTTAATGATGGAGCAGATTTTGAAGACATTAATAAGCTACAAGAAGAAAAACCATTTACATACTTTCATAATAATGTAAATTTAGGAGTAGGAAAATCGAAAAATATCCTTTTTAGGTATCTATTAGATAGTGATTGTGATCATATTTTTATAATTGAAGATGATATCATTGTGAAAGATCCTTCTGTATTTAAAAAATATATTGAATTAAGAAATATTACCGGTATACAGCATTTTAATTTTGGTTATCATGGACCAGCTAATAGAAATAATATATCAAAAGGCCCGCCTACACCTAGATATGTTATCGATTACGGTAAGATTCAACTAGCTATCAATGCCAATAGTGTAGGTGCTTTTTGTTACTATACAAAAGAAGTATTACAAAAAGTTGGTCTTATTGACGAAGATTATACCAATGCATTTGAGCACGTTGATCACGATTATAGAATCTATAAAGCCGGCTTTGGTACACCGTATTGGAATTTTTCAGATTTAGCAAATAGTTATGATTATCTTGACGAAATAGAGTGTTCAGAGAATAGTAGTGCGATTAGACCGAGATCGGATTGGATGGATAACATAAAAAACGGTGCTAAATTATTTACTGAAAAACATGGCTACTCACCTGCATGGCAAAACATGGTACCTGATACACCAAAGGAGAAAGTAATTAACTTTCTAAAAGAAATAAAGAAAAAATATGAAAATAAGTCTTTTAGTTCCTAGCCGAGAGCGGTTAAATCTAAAGCTTACTTTAATAAGCTCAATTATTACTTCTGCGAAAAACATTAATAATATTGATCTTGTTTTTGGAGTAGATGAAGATGACCCCACACGTGAAATTGTTTATAAAATAGCAGATGCTATTCCGTTTGTACGTATTGTAGATATAAAAAATAATGGAAAATTTATTGGTATTAACCGTATATGGAATATTTTAGCTGCTAATACAAAAGAAGAAATATTTGGCTATGTAGGTGATGATATGATTTTTATGACACCTAATTGGGATGAAAAAATTTTAAATGAATTTAATAGTAAGAATTTACCAGAAGATAAAATTAAATTAATTCATTGTTACGATGGCCATAGAGAGCGCGATGAAATATGTGTTAATGCGTTTGTACATAGAAGGTATTATGAAATTTTAGGTTATTTTACAAAAGAAGATTTTTTAATTAATTGGTCCGATCAATGGATGTATCAAACATTTAAAGCGTTTAATAGGGTAAAATGGATTCGCGACATACACATACAACACAATCATTGGATTTATGGTGGTAGAAAGAGGGATAAAACTGCTGATAGAATGTTAAGCGATAATCATGACCGTATAAGTGATGGGTTATGGTATTCCTTGGCCCCCCAGCGCATAGAAGCAGTAGAAAAACTAGCTAGTTATTTAAAAATTGAACCTGATTGGACTAAAGTTGACAGACGCACAACACCATGAAAGTTTATACTCATTATAGCGATAGTCATAAAGAAATTTATAATGATTTTTTTATTCAAAGTCTTCGAAAGATATATTCTAAATCTGAATTAAAAATTCGCACGCTTTATCACGAGCAGACTACTGCAGAAGGTAGATTTATGTCTCCGGGGTGGCTTGAAGCAATGAATTATAAGATTTCTGTAATATTAACAGCAATAGATGAATGTAGAGGTAATTGGTTTATCTTTTCAGATTGCGATGTACAATTCTTTTCTCCATTCTTAGATGATATTAAAGACGCACTAGAAAACCAAGATATTGTTTGCCAAGAAGATAGAGGAACGTTATGCGCCGGGTTTTTTGCATGCCAAGCTACTGACAAGACTAAATTATTATGGGAACAAATAAAAATAAATTTTAGAGCATTAGTAAACGATCAAGCTGCATTAAACTATTATAAGCCCTCAATAAAAAGCAGTACATTAGATAAAAATAAGTATTATACTGTTGGAAATTTTTTTGAAAATCCCAATGGCACGTTTGTATGGGATAATGTAACTAATATAGTACCACCAAAGAATATTCTTGTACATCATGCAAACTATGTAGAGGGTACAAATAATAAGCTTAAGCTTTTAAAAATGATAAAAAACAATATTACAAATGTCTAATTATATTGAATTTCAAGAATTTTCTTTCTCTTCTGTTACTGATAGCGTAAAGACAGAGGCAAATGCTTTTAATTTAATAAGCAAAAATAATGTAAATTTAAAAGAAAATATTTATATAGGTATTCCGCTAGCAGATATTATTAATAAACTTGGATTAAAGACTGCACAAAGTGTTATAGATAGAATAGAATCTAAAATAAAACAAAAAAAAATTTTTGTATGTCAGCATATTTTTGTTAACAAGCTTAATTTTTATAATAATACGGTATTTACCCCTCATGCAGAACTAAGCGATTCATTTAAAATAATTCCTCACTACAACCTATATTTTAAAAAACAAGATTATAAAGAGTTTATTAAGCGTAAATGTTTAGTTTCTTTTTTAGGGGCGCTAAATTCACACCCTACCAGAATGCAATTAAAAAATATTAATTCTGATCTTACACCTATTCTTGATACAGGATCTTGGCATTTTGAAAAACAAAAATTTGAACAAGAAAAAAACTCTGCTCTTTATAAAAAACTACTTGTCAATTCAAAGTTCAGCCTATGTCCAAGAGGTACCGGTGCGAATACAATTAGATTTTATGAAAGCATTTCAATAGGTTCAATTCCAATTATTTTTAATGATATTAAAGTGCCAATAGAAATAAAAGACTGCGTAATAAGGTATGACATTAATAATATACGCAATTTGACAAACTATTTAGAAACTGTAAATAACGCTGGAGAAATGAGCCAAATATTATATAATTTTTATTGGAATAATTATGATAACAACATTATACATAAACTTATAGAATCCCATGTGTAGCTTTTTATTTACAAACAAAAAAATTAATAATATTGATACAGCTAACTTTTTTCTTCAGAAAAGAGGACCAGATAAGACCTCTGTATTGAATGTAGATGGGTTTACCTTTATTCATAACTTACTCTCGATAACCGGAGAGTTTTGCGAACAACCGTTAATCGATGATGGTTTGTTTTTGGTTTTTAATGGTGAGATTTATAATTACAGTCAAAATAAAAACTATCTAAGTGACGGGTATTATATTCTAGATTGTTATAAAGAATATGGTGAAGATTTTATAAAATATCTAGATGGAGAGTTTGCTCTAGTTTTATTAGATAAAAACAAAAACAAAATTTATTTTTCGGGGGATATTTTTCAGACAAAACCAATCTATGCAAGTTTAGAATCTGATAATATAGGAATTTCTTCTTATAAAAGCGCATTAAGTGCTCTAGGGTTTAATAACATTAAAAGGTTGATACCAAACAATAGTTACACTTACGATATAGCTACAAAACAAGTACAATATAGTAAAATACATGAATTTAATTTAATACAAAACGTCGACACCTTTGATTTGTGGGAAAATGCATTTTTAAATTCACTTTCAAAACGCATAAAAAATACACGTGGCCCTATTGTTGTACCTATGAGCAGCGGTCATGATAGTGGTGTAATCGTTTGCGGTCTTAAGCAATTATCATATAAAAACTATTGTATATATTCTATTACAGGCGATGAAGATGAAAGTGTTATTTTTAATAGATTTAATCAAGTTGAATGTATTAAAAAATATTCAACAAAATATATTTCAAGTGATGAAATGAACAATATAGTAAAACATATTACTGAATCAGTAGAGCCATTTTTTTACGGAGTTGATCATACTGCCTCTACATCTGGTCTTAATGATCCAGGAGCTCGAGGGTTGTATAAAATTTTATCGGATGTAAAGAAAGATTTAAATGTAAAAGTGCAGCTATCCGGTCAAGGAGGAGATGAAATAACTAGTAACGTACAAACATACGGCTTTGGTGGTAAGTTTAATCCGCCGTCTTTTACGGACGACTTGTTTGCTGTTTTTCCGTGGAATAACTTTTATTACGGTTCAAATAGTAGTTACCTTGCAAAAGAAGAATCAATTGCAGGAAGTCTAGGAATAGAAACAAGATACCCTTTATTAGACAAAGAAGTTGTACAACAATTCTTAAGCTTAACTCCTCGCTTAAAAAATAGTACGTATAAAGCACCAATTACACATTTTCTTCAAAAATATAATTTCCCGTTTAATTGTACAAAGAGAGGCTTTAATATATTAGTACAATGATTACGAGGTTAGGCACAGATTACGGCGGCCATTCAATTGAACTGTCTCTTTTAAATAAAGAAAGTATAGTTTATTCTGCAGGTATAGGTACCGATATTTCGTTCGATAAAGCAGTTATAGAGCAAACTGAGTGTATAGTTCACGCATTTGATCCAACAACTAAATCTATTGCATGGGTTCAAAACCAACCAAAATTACAAAATTTTTGTTTTTATGATATTGGTATTTCTGATTTTAATGGTATAGCTACCTTTGAGCCACCTGCTGTTGAGAGTCACGTCTCTTTTAAAGAATCAGCTACCGGTAATTATAAATTTCTAGTAAAAAAACTCTCTACTATAATGAATAAATTAAAGCATAATGTCGTAGACTGCCTTAAGCTAGACATTGAAGGTTCTGAATACGGTGTATTGAGTGATATTATAGATGAAAATATTAATGTAAAGCAAATTTGCTTAGAATTTCACGGAAGATCGGAATCAGAAATAAAAGATTTTTTAGAAAATATTAAATTTTTTGATATTTATAATCAAGCTAACAAAGAAAGATTAGATTATTTGTTTATTAGAAAATGAGTATATTTTCTTCTACTAATCATATATCCGGACCCGTTCATTACAGAAACGGTGTTAAAATTTCATCTTTAGGTAATAATATTTTACACTTACTTTATATTCTGCATTTTGCAAAGCGTAAAAATATAGACTTTTTTGTTTCTCGTGACACTCAGTTAGAGAATATATTTGATCTATCCGCATTTAAAAAGCAAATTCCCGCTGATGCGGTTTGTTTATTTGCTGAAGAATTCGGAGGCGAGATAGATGAATTTGTTGAAAAGGATAAAAGAAACAACACAAACGCATATAATTTATTAAACAATAATATTTCATTACCCGAAAACTTCTGGGTTGAGGGGTGGTTTTATAATTATTCTCTTATGCCAACCTATGATATTTTTAAAAACCTTAAAATTAAACAAGAAATGATAGATCAATTTAATAAAGATTTTAGTTTTTTAGAAAGAGAGGATAATCTATCATTACACTATAGGGGGACAGATTTTCAAAATCATGCTATCGGTTGGGGTGATATGAGATTACCTCAAAAATATTTTACTGACAGTTTAGAGTATGCTAAACAATTTAATTTTAAAACTGTTAATATTTTTTCTGATCAAAAAGATACTATTATAGAATATGTTAAGCCTTTTAAATCAGATTTTTCTTTTAATTTAATTTCTAATGACTGCTACATGGACTGGCTTTGTTTACATAAATCAAAATGTCTAATTGCTTCTAATTCAAGTTTTTGTTGGACTGCTAGCTTGTATAATAAAAAGTTTTTGACTCAACCTAAGAATTACTTACTTTATAATTTTGATACCGATAAAAGTGTACCAACAGACATTTATATTAAAGAAAGTAAAATTTTATAATTGTTTTTCTTGACAGTTATAGTATAATAAGGTCATGATAATTAAAGATATTAAGTCGTACGACGGAAAGCTTCTACATTCTAGATTTGCATATAAATTTTTTAGAGATAGGACTCTACCGATAGGCAATATTATTGCATTTCGTGCCCCGATGTATGTAGAAGCAGAAGGAATGATAGATTCCGAAGACGTTATTAACAATGATTTTATTTACAGTGATGATGCAATTAATTTTTTATGGGAGATTCCTAATCTAGATTCATTCGGTGCAGTTGCTTATCAGCGCCTACTTAATACACAGATTGCGCAAATTCTTTCTAATAATTACTTAAAAGCTCCTATCGAGGTCGATGGCGATGATTTAATTGTTCACAAAGAACATACTCAAGGTGGAATTACACAGCCAAAAGGTAAGTGTTCAGTAAGCATTACATACGTAAAGAATGGTGTTGCTCTAGGCCATACAGGAATTAATGTGAGTGCTGGTAAAAAAGCCCCTGCCTTCGCTTTTTCTACTAATTTAACAGATGATCAAGTTAATAGCTTTATGGGAGATGTTGTTAAGTTGTTTTACGAATTAAATGATAATTTGTTTATTGCCACTACAAAAGTTATTTGTTGATGACTATATTTGATTATATCTCGAGTATACTGTTTACTAAAAAAAAGATATCAACAACAATCGATGCGGAAACTGAGTTTGTTCCTTTTTTAGTAAATAGGTGGCTAAGTATGTATTCATCACCCTGTGCTAAAATTGCTAATACTATTAATCGTTATTTATCTACACTTAATAAATTAGAAATTTATAATTTATGTGTAGCTTGCTTTGATAGGCAGCCTAATAAAAAAATTAATTATTTTAAAAGATCAAGAGAAGACGATAAAAAAATAAATGAAGATATTGTAAAAAAGATAGCATCTGCTAAGGAGCTCTCGATTCGTGAAGTAAAAGAATATTTTAAACTGTTGAATTATAAGGCTGAATAAATAAGTGGTTATATGCCTTTAAATATTGATGTCTTACCTGTCCAAAAAAGTTTAATTGATTTAGCCGAATTACCCAAGAATTCATTTAATTCCGTTTTTTACGGATATAATTTAAAATCACTTTTAGATGATGTATTATTAGTTAAGTTTGCGGATGAAACAGAAGACGGTACATCTATTGTTAGAAATGGTATAGTTGTTCCTATTAATGTTGACACAAAAGCATGGCGTATTGGGGAAATTATTTTAGCAGGCCCTAATGCAAAGCATACCAAGCCAGGCGATTTTGTTTGTTTCCCTAACAATTTAGGTATCCCGGTAGCTAATATTGATATAGATGGTTATGGCACTCTTAAGAAAGGCATATTCTTAAACGAGCAAAGAATTTTTGGTGTATGCTCAGTACGAAAAGATAATGAAAGTGTCGCTAGCCACATTAAAAAATCTTCTTCTAACCAACGTAGCAGAAATTAAATTTCTGCGTCGAAGGTCTAAACCTGGTACACCTCCAACCAGGCGCATGCTATGTACAAACTCACTACAATTATTAATGAGCCCCGAAGGGCGGTTAGCACTTAATTATAGAAGAGCTATTAATATGCCTAAGTTTAATCCGGATGCAAAGAATTTAATTATTACTTGGGATATTTTTATGCAGGACTATCGATGTATTAATGTGGCAACATGTGATTTAATAAATGTTATTCCAGCAAATAAAACGTTTTGGAATTTTTTTAATCAAAGACTCGCTCTTTTATCGACAAATGAAAAAGTAAGGTTTATGAATACATGACATCGCCTGAAATAATAGAAAAAAATTTAGAATCGTATTTACAGAAGCGAGTAGTATTTGCTTTAGAAAATAAAATTCTCAAAAAAGGTAGATTAATATTATTTTGTATTAAAGATTTTTTCTGTATTTTTACTTTAATTTGTGAAGAAAAAAATAATAAAAAAATAGTTTATGAAATACCTTACCCTTTTGAATTTACACAAACCCCTACAAGATTGATTTTTGATTACACTGTAACTTCTTTTATACAAGGAAAACAGGATGTTTTATCTGCATTTAAAAAAATTAATATAGGCAAACCGTCTAAGCTTTTAAATAAAAAAGTCTACCTACAGACAGTTTAATAACATAAAGAAGCAGTTATAATATAATAGTGTTTAGCAGATATATACACCATTTTCCTAGGGAATATAATCCTAGTGATAAACAGGTTGAGCTAATAAAAGGTGTAGAGCGAGCCTTTAATAGAGGTAAAAAATTTGTTATATGTTGTGCTCCAACAGGGTCTGGTAAAAGCTTTTTAGCTAAAACGTTATCTGGACTAAGCTCTGGGCCGACAGAAAAATTTATTGAAAGTATTAGATCGTATTCAGCTTACAAGCAGGATTTTGCAGGAAATTATATTAATGAAATCGATTGTATGTCACAACCCCCGTTTGGTACCTTTACATTAACTATAACAAAATCATTACAAGACCAATACCTTAACTTGTTTCCTGATACTAATATTTTAAAAGGTAAGACAAATTATATATGCGACGTTGATCCAGCATTTGATGTTGAAACAGCTCCATGTGTTCTTGTACCAAAAATAAAAGATGAATGTTGGGAAAAAAATAGATGCCCATATTATAATGCACGCAACACATCTGTTCTATCAAAATTTGCGGTTTTAAATTATAAAATGTTCTTATCACTACCTAATCATATTAAAAGAAAAAATTTTATAATTTGTGATGAAGCATCTGAATTAGAAGATGAACTAATAAAAAGATTTTCAGCTGAAATAAGCTACGAGCGTTTAAAATTATATGGAATAGAGTGCCCTACTTTGCTAACAGATAGTTTTGATAAAACAAGAACTTGGATTAGTGAGCTCATTTTTAATATAAGTGAAAAGACTAACCAGCTTATAAACCGAGTAAATAAAAAGCAACGAACTTTATCACAGCCAGAAAAAATAAAACTGCAATATTTAAAAACTCTTTATAGCTCTCTTCTGGCAGTAGATAATTTATGGAAAGACTGTGAATATGTTATTGATAAGGACAGTAAACGAGTTGTACTAACCCCGTTAAGAGTTAATAAGCTGACAAAATATGTTTTTGATTATGCAGATAATGTAGTTTTAATGTCAGCTACAATTATTGATCATAAAAATTTTGCTAAAAATTTAGGGATAGAGGATTACGAGTATGTTGAAGTTGATAGTGATTTTGATGCACAGAAATCACCGATTTACGTTTCATCAAAAAATAAACTCAATTATAAAAATTTAACTAATACTTTGCCTTCAATTTGTACACAAATTAAAACGCTTACAGATCATCATAATCAAGAGAAAGGAATTGTACATACCCATTCCATGGAAATAACAAATTTTATAAAAAACAAACTTAGTAATAGTAAGAGATTTTTATTTAGAGATGAACTAATGAACAATGAGGAAATATTAAAAGAGCATTATGAATCAGATTTACCCACGATCTTAGTTTCACCTTCGCTTGCTTTTGGGGTAGACCTTAAAGATCATTATGCGAGATTTCAGATTATAGTAAAGCTACCTTATCCACCTTTATCGTCAAAACATATTAAAAAGAGATTTGAACAAGATAAAGAATGGTATGAAAATAAGATGTTAAATGCGTTGGTTCAAGCATGCGGTAGAGCAACTCGTAGTAAAAACGACTTTTCTACTACATATATACTTGATGGTAATGTTGTTAACGTATTAAAAAGATGTAAGCATAAGCTTCCAAAATCTTTTATTGATAGGGTTTGTTAATAAATAATATAGTGAGGAAAGAAACATTTCACTTTGAGATAAAGGATCTTATTACTCAATTTGTAGCAGCGTTTGATGATATTGTAATCAAGCGTTTCAATAAAATTCGAATTCCAGAAAATAAGGTTCAAGTAAGGTATGTGTATGCTCCTAAGCAAAGGGTTTTATATGATTTGGTTAATAAGGCACAAAATTTAACTGTACCTGTTATTGCTGTTAATATTAATAGTATTAGTAGAGATGAAACCCGGGTGTTTAACAAACTAGGAGGGTTCTATATTGCCAGAGGTACCGGAGAAAAAGATACTCAAATTAATTCACAATTCTATAGAACGCCAGTACCAGTAAACATTCAAATTAATATGTCAGTTATTACAAAATTTCAAACCGATATGGATCAGATTCTTTCTAACTTTATTCCTTACAATAACCCATATATAATTATTTCTTGGAAAGTACCTAATGAAATTGCTGCCTCAGCTGTCCCTCAAGAAATAAGAAGTGAAGTTCTTTGGGATGGCGGGGTTACTTTGTCTTACCCCACAGATATTGCTGCTAATGAAAAATATAGAATAGTAGGAGATACTGCATTCACTATAAAAGGTTGGCTATTTCCTTATGTACAGCCTCCGGTTAGTAACATATATACAGTACAAGCTAATTTCCGCACTTCTTCACTTATAACAACTTATGATGAATTATCTGGATCCACATATGTATATCCTGTAAGTACGGGGTTAATTAACGAGACAGAGTCATTTACACTATCATCTAACCCTTCATTGACAGAAATTACTTGGTATAATACTCTATACGGTTCATGAATAAACAGTTTAAGTTTTATTTTTTGATATAAATATAATATATTCCTATGGCTCAAGACCCTAATAGAGAAAGTACATTTGGTAGAGATTTGATGAAGTTTATATCTTCAAAACTTCCTTATCAGTCCATAGGGTTTGAAGATAAGGTTAATAAACTCAATCCTAAATATCAGGAATTTTTCGATAAAGGTACTAAAAGAGAAGAAGCTCTTTCTCGTCAATCGATTTCTTCCTCCCTAACTTTTACAGATGATCTTTATGCCAATGTAGTTCAAAACAAAGACTATCATAACTTTATGTATGCAAATCTACAACCCGACAAGGGTCGTAGGTTAATGGATTACAGAGTAATGGCTGCGTTTTCGGAAGTAGCTGATGCTTTAGATGAGATATGCGATGAATTTATTAATAAAGATGATAACGGTGATATTGTAAAGCTTAAATTTAAAACTTCAACTTTGTCAGAAGAACAAAAAGAAAGACTTAAGAAAGAATTTCAGAAATATATAGGCTTTTTTGATCTTGAAAATAAAGGATGGGAATATCTAAGACAGCTTTTAGTGGATGCCGAGCTTTATTGGGAACATATTATTCATAAAAAGTTTCCTGAGGAAGGTATTCTTGGTGTTGTCACGGTACCTTCTGACTTAATTGATCCTATTTTTGAAAATGTACAAAATCAAATTGTTCGTGGTTATTTGCTACGTAAAAATATTTATGATGTAAAGAACCCAGGTAAAGTTGCTAAAGTAGAATTAGTGCCTATGGACGTTAATCAGATTACCTATATTAATTCTGGTATTTGGAACGAGTCAAAAACTCTAAGACTTCCGTTCATAGAAAATGCGCGTCGCGCTTACAGACAACTTTCTCTTATAGAAGATGCAATCGTAATTTATCGCTTAGTCCGTGCACCAGAGCGTTTAGTATTTAACGTAGATGTGGGCAATATGGCACCTCCTAAGGCAGAAGCATATCTACGTAAACTTATGCAAAATTATTGGTCGCGTAGAACTTATGATGCCGACCAAGGTGCTACTGTACAAAAATTTAACCCGCAATCAATGCTTGACAGTTTTTGGTTTGCTAAAAGACAAGGCTCAACCGGTACTGAAGTAGTTCAACTTCCCGGTGGAGCTAATCTTGGCGAATTAACAGACTTAATGTACTTTGTACAAAAGCTTTACAAATCCTTAAAAGTACCCGTAACAAGATTAAATGTTGAGGATGTATTTAAAGACGGTACGGATATTCTCAGAGAAGAATTAAAATTTGCTAGATTTATTATTCGTCAACAGCAGCGTTTTGCTGGAGGTCTTAAAAACGGTTTTGTTACTCATCTCAAGCTTCGTAAGATGTGGGAAGAATACAAGCTTCGCGAAATTGATATAGATCTCGCATTTAATGTACCGACAAACTTTTACGAACTTAGAGAAAATCAAAAGTTTCAACTTAAAGCAGAAAACTTTAATTCTATTACTCAAAGTGATCTTGTATCAAAAACTTATGCTCAAAAGAAATATCTTGGATGGACGGATACTGATATTATGGCTAATAGAGAATTTTTAAGAAAAGATAGGGAACTACTTTGGGAGTTAGATCAAATTACCAATGGAGGCCCTAACTGGAAAGAGCTTGGAGCTGTTACACCGGGTCAAGGAGCCGAAGGCGGTGGAGCGGGTGAGGGTGGTGTAGCAGGTGGTGGATCGGCTTTGCCGCCTCAATTTGGTCCTGCCCCAGCTACAGCAGGCGGCGAGGCAGGAACAGCAGCAGGTGGTGCTGAAGCCGGGCCTGCTGGAGGTGCAGCTGCACCAGCGGCTCCTGCGGCTTAATAAGTCTTTAAAGTATAAATAACTATATGGACTGTTCTGAAATTACACCCATATCTGCTTTTCAAAGCACAAATCTTAATAACAAAATAGACTCTTTTACGAGGCTAGGAGATAGAATAGTAAGGTCTTTAGGCGCACCTCTAATTAATTTAGAAATACATCATGATCAACTGTTTGAAAATATTTCTATTGCTTGTGAAATGTTTGCTAAATATGCAGGTTTTACAGAAGAAATTTTAGTTTTTGATTCTGATTTATACATCGATGGTAAGGGTATTAAGCTTGATGAACTGTTTAGCATTACACCATATTACAACAAAGTAATCAATCCTTCTAAAACCGTGTATGTATCTAATAGTGCAATATCTGGTAATGTTTTTTCAACTTCAACCCTATTATCAAGCACATATACAGATGGTATATTTAAAAATCAAATTCTTACAACCACGGATTATCTTAGCGTGATTAATTTTAACGGACAATTGGCAGATTACTTTAAACCTTCTGGTAATAATCAAGAAAAATTTGTTAACAGCTTTGATTATGATGTTATGGATTACAGAAAAGTTGTCGACATTATTGATTTTGAGGAAGGGTCTTCAACTGGTGTTAACACTCTATTTACAATTGAGCAAACTCTAGCCCAGCAAACATATTTTAGTTACGCAATGGGTAATTATGGCTTTGATTTAATTAGCTGGTACGTTTTAAAGGACTGGCTTAAGGTTAGAGAAAAAATGCTTGCTATTAGACGGGCAATGACTTTTGATGATAGAACTCAATATTTAGTAATGTATCCGCCTCCTCGTACCCCGGGGTCAGGTAGTAGATTTTACGGCGTTATTAACTGCTATGTAGAGAGGCCTTTAAGAGATATTATAAAAGAGCCTTGGGTATATCAATATGCCCTTGCTTTAAGTAAAATTGCTATCGGTAATGTAAGAGGTAAATATACAGGAACCACAATGTTTGGTGGTGGTACTATAAATTACAATGATTTACTCTCACAAGGTCTTGCAGAAAAAGAAAAGCTTGAACAAAAGCTATTTGAAGGAGCAGCCACCGGGTTTGGTGATGGTGCACCACCTTCATTCTTTGTAGGATGATACCGCTTAATAGTTCGGACAAATATAGACAAGGTTTATTCAGACCTAAAAACACTAAGAAATATATTGGTAGAACACCACCTGTATATAGATCGGGATGGGAATTACGTTTCTTTAGATGGTGTGATGAAAACTCTAATGTATTAGAATGGGCAAGCGAGGCTATTATTATACCATATATTAACCCTTTAGACGGCAAAGCACATAGATATCATACCGATGGGGTAATAGCTATTAAAGAAAAAGATGCAATTAGTAAATATATTATCGAAATAAAACCCTCAGACCAAACTAAACCTCCAGTTACTGGCAAAAAAAGAAATAGTACTTTAATTTACGAAAATAAGCGATATATACAAAATATGGCTAAGTGGGAAGCTGCTAAAAAGTGGTGTGAGAAAAGAAATTACAAATTCTTGATTTTGACAGAAAAGGAGTTAGGTTTAAAATAATTAAACCTTTAAACTATAAATATTAATATGGCGCTTCGTCTATTAGTTGAAACACCTGCACCAGAAGAACAGTTTGAGTATATTCTGGAAGAAAAAAACTCTAAAGAACCCGGTAAGCTTTGTATTCAAGGCCCTTACATGGTTTGTAACGAAGTTAATAAGAACCAAAGAATTTATGAAAAGACAGATATGGAGCGGGAAGTTAACCGCTACATTAAGGAAATGGTTAATACACAGCGTGCAATGGGTGAGTTAAATCACCCCACTTCAGCTGAAGTTAATTTAGAGCGCGCTTGTCACTTGGTTACCAACTTAAAAATGGAAGGTAATTATGTTATTGGTAAATCACAAGTACTTTCTACTCCTATGGGCCAGCTTGTACGTTCCCTCATTAACGACGGAGTAAAGGTAGGGATGTCTAGCCGCGCATTAGGAAAACTTAATGAAGAGTCCGCAGGTGTTAATCGTGTTACTGATATGAGATTAATTGCTGTAGATTGCGTAGCAGACCCATCTTGCCCTAAAGCTTTTGTTAATGGTATCTTAGAAAGCAAGCAATTTGTACTTGCCCAAGATGGACATCTTGAAGAAATATATGATAAGTTTGAAAATTCTTTAAAAAGGCTTCCAGCACGTGAAGTGCAAACGTATCTGAAGGAGCAGATATTGTCTTTCTTTAAGTTTTTAAAGTCAGCATAAACTGTAGAAAATTAATACTCAACTAAATAAATATCTATATGGCTAAGAAATCTGTCAAAAAAGTAGAGAAGAAAGACAAAAAGAAGCTTGACGAAAGCCAAGAAATAGTTAAGTTTTTGCGCTCAATTTCCCAAAAAAATTATTCAGAGGCCAATAAATATTTACAGAACGTCATCGAATCGAAGCTCAAAGCAAAGATTGGTGAAGCTCTAAAACAAAGACTTTTTTAATTTATGGAAAACAACATTACAAAGGTACTGAGAGAAGCAACCAAAGATATCCTTACAGAGGACGTTCTTAAGGAAATCGAAGCTGCATTTGATAGCACAGTAAATGAAAGAGTTCAACTTCATGTTGAAAAGGCTCTCTCCGAACAAGATGCTGATTATTCCAAGAAGCTAGAAACTTTAGTAGAAGCAATTGATACAGATCATACCAACAAGCTCAAGAAGGTTGTTGATGCTATCGATACTGATCGTGCTGAAAAACTAAAAACAATTGTTGAGAAGTATGAAACTGCTCTTAAGGGAGAAGCTTCTAGCTTTAAAAACAATATGGTAGATCAAGTTAGCAAATATCTTGATATCTACCTAGAAGAAAAACTTCCTTTATCTGATATAAAGGAAGCTGTGAAGAACAAGAGAGCTATTACAGTTCTTGAAGGTCTTCGCTCTGAGCTTTCTGTTGACATGGCTCTTGCGAAAGAAAATATTCGTGATGCCGTAGTCGATGGTAAGACAAAATTAGATGAAGCTGCCAAGCAGCTTGAAGCCGCTAATAAGCAGGTTGAGAAGTTAGCCGAGGAAAATCGTAAGATGCTCGCTGATCTCGTTCTAGAAAAGAAGATTTCTAATCTAGAAGAAGATAAGAAAGTATACATGAAGAAGATGCTCGGTCATAAATCTCCTGAATTTATCAAGGAGAACTTCGACTACACTCTCAAATTATTTGAGAAGACTGAAGAAGAGCGGCTTGCAAATCTAAAAACAGAAGCAGTTGCCGAAGCTGTCACCACAGAGGTTGATCGCCCGGTAATTGAAGAGAAAGCTGAAGCTCCTGTACAGGATGATCCAACATTTGGACTGTACATGAAAGAGCTTAGCAAGTATTAATTTTTTTGTAAGATTTGTTAAGGAACTAATTCCTGAATAGTTAATATTTTATATTGGTCGACATTGTATTTGTTAAGGATTTATAAATGGCTAAACAAATTCGTCCTACACAGGCTTACATTGATGAGTCTCGCGCAAAGGTACTTCTCGAGAAGTGGGGTCCAGTTCTGGATTACTCTTCCGATAACGTTCGCGCAATCGAAGACGATCACACACGCTTAAATACCGCTATTCTTTTGGAAAACCAAGAGAAATATTGTGTTGAAGCTTACGGTGGTAATACTTCGAACATTGCGGGCGGAAATTCTAGCGTATTTGGTTCTATCGACGCAGGTGGCACCGGCGGTGTATTCCCCGGTTCTCCTAACGACTCCGCATATGCTCCAAACGACGCTCGTCTCCCCAAGATTCTCATTCCGATGATTCGCCGTACGTTCCCTGAGTTGATTACCAACGAAATCGTTGGCGTTCAGCCCATGAGCGGTCCAGTAGGTCTCGCTTTTGCTCTCCGTTATAGATACGAAGGTACAGCACTCGGCTCGCAGCTGAACGATGGTGACGCTGCTCCAGGCGTTAGTGGTAACACTAGCGGTTGGACTAAAAAGGCTGATGGTGCTGAACTTGGTTACCAGTATCTTGATTCTAGATTCACAGGCGTTTCTGCCTCGGCTCTTTCGGGCCTTGGTCCGAACAGCGACTTTGATATTCTTGGTCAGGATCAGGGTGTAGCCGCACTGCTTTCGCAGTTCGAGCTAAGCTCCAAGATTCCTCAGATCGTTGTCTCTTTTGAGAAGACGGCTG
>Ga0194133_10003067_pt1 | contig 24440 bp, 25 predicted proteins | sample TA2KigOf40mmetaG_FD_155448 | JGI IMG/M metagenome (GOLD analysis project Ga0194133, IMG submission 155448) | Freshwater microbial communities from Lake Tanganyika, Tanzania - TA2015055 Kigoma Offshore 40m | ecosystem: Environmental > Aquatic > Freshwater > Lake | place: Tanzania: Lake...
AGAGCCCAAACCGGGGGCCGAGCTTGTCAACCGGCTGCGCATGCATCTGTCACGGTTGATCATGGCGGCCTTGCCGGGGGATGCGGGGGCCTTTGCCAGCGGTGCGATGACGGGGGACCGGTCGGGCATTTCGCAAGAGACGGTCGAGGCGCTGCGCGATTCGAACCTTGCGCATCTTCTGGCCATTTCCGGCATGAACATGGCCTTTCTGACCGGATTTGTCTTTCTGTTCATGCGCTATGGGCTGGCCTTGGTGCCGCCTTTGGCGCTGCGCATCAACACAAAGAAGCTGGCGGCGGTCGTGGCCTTTGGGGTGGCGCTGTTCTACCTTTTGCTCTCCGGCTACAATGTTGCCACCGAGCGCGCCTTTCTGATGGTTTCGGTGATGCTGGGTGCGGTCCTTCTGGACCGCCGCGCGCTCAGCCTGAGGTCAGTGGCGCTGGCGGGCTGCGTGCTTTTGCTTTGGCAACCCGAAAGCCTGACCGAGCCGGGGTTTCAGCTTTCCTTCGCCGCGACCTTGGCGCTGATCGCCTCCTATGGCGCGCTTGAAGGGCAGGTCCTTCGCGAACGTCTGCCGCGCTGGGTGATCCCGGCCTTCACTCTGGTTCTGTCCTCGGTGGTGGCGGGGTTGGCGACTGCGCCATTCGCGGCGGCGCATTTCAACCGCTTTATTGATTACGGGCTGGTGGCAAACCTTCTGACCGTGCCGGTGATGAGCGTTCTCATGGCGGCCGGGGCGATGGCCGCGCTCCTCGCCCCCTTTGGGCTTGCGCTGCCGGCATTGTGGCTGATGGAACTGGCCGCGCGCTGGATTCTGTTCGTGGCGCATTGGATCGCCGGGCTTGAGGGGGCGGTGACGCCGATCCCCGCGCCGGGGCCTTGGGTGATGCCGCTTATCACGCTGGCGCGGTGTTGGCTCGTGCTGATGCGGGGGCGGGCGCAGCCCTGGGCTGCGCTGCCCCTGGTGGCAGGATTTGGGCTGTGGGCTCTGGCCGAACGGCCGGTCCTGCTTGTCAGCAGCGATGGCCGACTGGTCGGCCTCATGGGACCAAAGGGGCGGGCTCTTTCGGTCAAGTCGGGGGCCGGGTTCACAGCCGCGAACTGGCTAGAGAAGGATTGCGATCTGGCAAGCCGCGAAGCAGCCTTTCAGCGGCCGGGTTTTGCGGGGCCAAGAACGGCACGGGAATTCACGCTGGCACCCAAGGGCGCGGGAAAACCACTGCGTGGGCTAGCGCTCTCGGGCGAGGCGGTGGATCTGGGGGCTGCCTGCAGCAAGGCCGATCTGGTCATCTATTCCGGATGGGCGGCGGCACCGCTTCCCGAAGGCTGCATGCTGATCGACGCTACTTTGTTGCGCCAGACCGGCGCGCTCGCCCTGTGGCAAGACAGCGCCGGCTGGGCCTTTCAGCCCGCCGCGCGCACCGCCCGCATCTGGATGGGGGCGCAGCCCGCCCCGGCCTTGCCACGGCCGGGGATCTGGCCCGCAGACCCGGCCATGGCGGGCCTTCAGCGTCAGTAGTTTCGGATCAGCCCGACAAGCCGACCCTGCACCTTGACCATATGGTCGGGAAAGACACGGGTTTCATAGGCGGGGTTGGCCGCCTCAAGCGCGATCATATTGCCCTTGCGGCGAAAGCGTTTCAGCGTCGCCTCGTGATCTTCCACCAAGGCCACGACGATATCGCCATTCTCGGCCGTGCCCTGTTCACGGATCACCACGATATCGCCGTCGTTGATCCCGGCTTCGATCATGGAATCGCCCTTGACCTCCAGCGCATAGTGCTGGCCACGACCGGCCAGCATGCTGCCGGGCACCGCGACATGGTGCGAGACGTGGGAAATCGCCTCGATCGGGACACCGGCGGCGATCCGGCCCATCACGGGCAGTTCCAGCGCATGGACCGTCTCGACCGGCAGGGCGCCACGCGGCGGATCAACCTTGTCACCCTTGATGACCTTGGGAGAAAAGCCCTGCTTTTCCATCGCCTCGGGCAGCTTGACGATTTCCAGCGCCCGCGCCCTATGGGCCAGACGGCGGATGAAGCCGCGTTCTTCCAGCGCGGTGATCAGCCGGTGGATCCCGGATTTCGACCGAAGATCCAGCGCATCCTTCATCTCGTCAAACGAGGGTGGCACGCCGTCGCGGTCCATCCGCGTCTTGATGAAATCCAGAAGTTCCAGTTGCTTGCGCGTCAGCATTCCACACCCCGTGGCCTGTTGTTTCCCTTATGTTCTGCCCTTGTTCCCGACTTGTGTCAAGAAAAAGAACGCCTAGGCGGTCAGAGGGGGATGTAGTCCACCGCCTCGCCTGCGCGGCGCGGCCCATCGCCCAAGGGGCGGATCAACAGGGCGTCGGCCTCGGTCAAGATGCGCAAAAGGGCGCTGTCCTGCGAGGCGAAGGGGCGGATCAGCGGCAGACCGTCACCGGGCGACAGGCGTGCGCGCATGTAATGCACCCGCGGCCCGGCGGGGCCGACATCCTCGCCCAGGATTGCCCTGGCGGTGGGGGCGGCCTTGGCGGGCAGGCCCTGCAGGGCGCGCAGCATCGGCAGAAGGAACAGATGACCACAGACGATGGCCGAAACCGGGTTGCCGGGCAGGCCCAGCATCAGCGACTGGCCCAGACGCCCCGCCATCAGGGGCTTGCCCGGCCGCATGGCGATTTTCCAGAAGGCGCGCTCAAGGCCCACGTCGCTGGCGACTTTGCCAACCAGGTCATGATCCCCCACCGAAGCACCCCCGATCGTGACGATCAGATCGGCCCCCTCGGCCAGTTGAAACACCTGCTTCAGGTCCTCTTCCCAGTCGCGGGCGATGGGCAGCATGCGCACCTCGGCCCCCTCGGCCCGCGCCATCGCCTCAAGCGCGAAGAGGTTTGAGGCGACGATCTGGTGGGGGCCCGGTTCATCGCCGGGCATCACCAGCTCATCGCCCGTGGCGATCAGGGCGACCACGGGGCGGCGGGCAGCGGTGATCTCGGGGATGTTCATCGCCGCCAAAAGCGCAAGATCCTTCGAGGTCAGGCGACGCGGGGCCGAGAGGGGTTCGCCTTGGGCAAAATCCTGTCCGCGCTTGCGGATATTGGCCCCCGAAGGCGCGGGGGCCGTCAGGATGATGTTACTTGAAGAAACCGTCACATCCTCTTGAATTACAACTGTTTCAGCGCCAGATGGAACCGGCGCTCCGGTAAAGATGCGCAGCGCCTGATCGGGGGCAAGCGTGCCGTGAAACCCATGTCCCGCCCCGGCCTCGCCGATGACCGTAAAGCGCGCGCCCGGCTCGGCCGCGCGGCCAAGCGCGTAGCCGTCCATGGCCGAGGCGTCAAAAGGCGGCTGGGTCAGGCGCGCTGTGGCGTCCTTGGCCAGAACCCGGCCTGCGGCCTGGCGCAGCGCCACGGTTTCAACCGGCAGCGGGGTGACAAGCGCAAAGCAGCGCTCAAGCGCCTCATCAACCGTGATCATGGCTGCGCCTCATAGCGGCCTGACTTTCCGCCGTCCTTCAGGACAAGCCGTATCCCCTCGATCCGCATGGATTTTTCTACCGCCTTGACCATGTCATAGATGGTGAGGCAGGCGACCGAGACGGCGGTCAGCGCCTCCATCTCGACCCCGGTCTGCCCGCCGGTCTTGACCGTCGCCTCCACCCGGATGCCGGGAAGGCTTTCGTCGGCGGTCAGCTCCAGCGCGACCTTGGTGATCGGCAGCGGGTGGCACAGGGGAATGAGATCGGCGGTTTTCTTTGCCCCCATGATGCCGGCAAGCCGCGCGATGCCCAAGACATCGCCCTTTTTCGCGCTGCCCGAGGTGACAAGGGTGAGCGTTTCGGCCGACATGACCACGAACCCTTCGGCCACAGCCACGCGGGCGGTGACCGGCTTGTCCGACACATCGACCATATGGGCCTGGCCAGTGGCGTCGAAATGGGTAAGGCCGCTCATGCACCGCCCTCCGATGTCAGGGGGCGGGCAAGGATCGCACGGGTGGCGGCCGTTACATCGGCCTGCCGCATCAAGGCCTCGCCGATCAGGAAACTGCGCGCGCCATAGGCGGCGACATCGGCCAAATGGGCGGGGGTAAAGAGGCCAGATTCCGACACGATCAGCCGGTCTTCCGGCACATGGCGGGCCAGATCGCGCGTGGTTTGCAGCGTGACTTCAAAGGTGTGCAGGTTGCGGTTGTTAATGCCGATGAGCGGTGACTTAAGCCGCGTCGCCCGGTCCAGCTCGGCGCGGTCATGCACCTCGATCAGCACATCCATGCCATGGTCAAAGGCGGCCTGTTCCAGTTCCGCCGCTTGCGCGTCAGAGACCGTAGCCATGATGATGAGGATGCAATCGGCCGAAAGGGCGCGGGCTTCGGTCACCTGATAGGTGTCATATAGGAAATCCTTCCTCAGGCAGGGCAGTTTCACCGCATCATGGGCAGCGGTCAGAAAGCTGTCCTCACCGTGGAAAGAAGGGGTGTCGGTCAGGACCGACAGGCAGGTCGCACCGCCGGCCTCGTAAGCTCTGGCAAGGTCCGGCGGGTTGAAATCGGCGCGGATCAGGCCCTTGGAGGGGCTGGCCTTTTTTATTTCGGCGATCAGGCCATAACCGGTCGTCTGGGCATCGGCCAAGGCGCGGGCGAAACCACGGGGGGCAGGGGCCGCCTTGGCGGCCGCGTCCACATCGGCCAGCGAGCGGGCGGCCTTGCGGGCGGCGACCTCTTGGAGTTTGTAGGCTTTGATGCGGTCGAGAATGGTCGACATCGGTGGTTCCTCTTGGCCGGCGGCCGGGGGTTTCACACCCCCGGACCCCCGTGGGATATCTGGGCCACATTGAAGGCCGGGGTCAGAGAAAGGTTTAGCCTCTGAGGCGCGGGAATGGAAGGCTCAGGCCGCCCAGTTGATCGGGGGTTGTCCCTGCGCGGCAAGCCAAGCGTTGACGGCGTTGAATGGGCGGGAGCCGAAAAAGCCGCGATGGGCCGACAGTGGCGAGGGGTGGGGGCTTTGCACGAAGAGGTGCTGCAGGCGCGGAAGGTCTGCGCAGAGCCTTTGCGCGGGTGCGCCCCAGAGAACAAAAGCCTTCGGGCCGTCGGTGGCGACAGCGGAAAGGATGTCAGAGATGAGCGCTTCCCAGCCCCAACCGTTGTGTCCATGGGTCTGGTTGAGCGGCACCGTCAGCACCGTGTTGAGCAGAAGCACCCCTTGGGTCGCCCAATCGGCAAGGTCGCCGTCAGATCTTGCGTCGCCCGTGTCGCTGGCCAGTTCGGCCAGGATGTTTTTCAGCGAATGCTTGGGGGCTTGACCGGCCGGGAAGGAAAATGCCAGCCCGGTCGCGCGGCCGGGCGTGGGGTAGGGGTCCTGGCCGAGGATGATGACGCGGGTTTTCTCGCGCGGGGTCAGCCGCAGGGCGCGGAATGGGTCGGCCGGTTGCCATGCCGGGGCGGCGGCAAGACGCGAGCGCAGGGCGGGCCAGTGGCGGGTGAAGAAGGGCAACGTGGCCCAGCTTTCAGGCGGTTCCAGCATGGGTCAGGCGGGCGAGTGCCTCGATCTTGGCCTTGGCGCGGCCTGAGTCCAGGCTTTCCCTTGCGATTTCAGTACCTTCCTTGAGTGAAGCGGCCCGGTCGGCCACCACCAGCGCGGCCGCCGCGTTGAGAAGAACCGCATCGCGGAAGCCGCCCTTTTCCCCCTCGAGAAGCGCCCGGAAGGCCACGGCGTTTTCCGCAGGCGTGCCGCCCTGGATCGCCTCGAACGGATAGGCGGGAAGGCCGGCATCTTCGGGATGCACGGTGAATTCGCGGATCTCACCTGCGTTCAGTTCCACCACGGGCGAGGGGGCGACAATCGAAAGCTCATCCGAGCCGTCGCCACCATGCACAAGCCAGGCCTTTTCCGACCCAAGCGCGCGCAGCGTTTCGGCCATCGGGCGGATGAGGGCGGCGGAAAAGGCGCCGGTCAACTGGCGTTTGACCCCGGCGGGATTGGTCAGGGGCCCGAGGATGTTGAAGATGGTGCGCGTGCCAAGTTCCATGCGCACAGGCGCCACATGGCGGGTGGCGGGGTGGTGCATCGGGGCCATCATGAAACCAATCCCGGCCTCGGTCAGGCAGCGTTCCACCACATCGGGGCCGACCATCACGTTCAGGCCCATCTCGGTCAGCGCGTCGGCCGCGCCCGATTTTGACGACAGGTTGCGGTTGCCGTGCTTGGCGACCGGCACGCCTGCGCCTGCGACGACAAAGGCAGTGGCGGTCGAGATGTTCAAGGTGCCCTTGCCATCACCCCCGGTGCCGACGATGTCCATCGCGCCTTTGGGCGCGCGCACCGCATTGCACTTGGCGCGCATGACAGAGGCGGCGGCGGCGTATTCATCCACCGTCTCGCCGCGCACGCGCAGCGCCATCAGGAAGCCTCCCATCTGCGCGGGTGTGGCTGCCCCTTCGAACAGCGCGGTGAAGGCGGCTTCGGCCTCGTCGCGCGTCAGGGGGCGGGTGGCGGCAATGCCTATCAGGGGTTTGAGAATATCGCTCATGCCGGGACCTTTGCCTTTGCGGCATCAAGGAAGTTCTTCAAGAGCTGGTGGCCATGTTCCGAGGCGATGGATTCGGGGTGGAACTGCACGCCCTCGATCAGCTTTTCCTTGTGCCGCAGGCCCATGATGGTGCCGTCCTCCAGCCAGGCCGTCACCTCAAGACAGTCTGGCAGGGTTTTCCGATCAACCACCAGCGAATGATAGCGGGTGGCTAGGAAGGGCGAGGGCAGGCCGCGGAACATGCCTTTGCCCGCATGGTGCATCGCGCCCATCTTGCCATGCACGATTTCATGGCAGCGGATGACATCGCCGCCAAAGGCCTCGCCAATGGTCTGGTGGCCAAGGCAGACGCCCAGAACCGGCACATTGGCCGCGGCGGCAGCCTTGGTCAGCGGGATGCAGATCCCCGCCTGCGCGGGGTCGCAGGGGCCGGGCGACAGCACGATCAATTCGGGGTTCAGCGCCAAGGCGTCTTGCACGGTCAGTGCGTCATTGCGCAGAACCTTCACATCTGCGCCAAGTTCGCCCAGATAATGCACAAGATTGTAGGTAAAGCTGTCGTAGTTGTCGATCAGAAGCAGCATCTTGCTTGGCCTTGGCGGAAAGGGGATGAAGGGCGCGCGTGGGTCGGCTATAGATGCCCAGAGCAGGCGATGGGCGTCAAGGCCTTACGCCGCAGTGTGGTGGAGGCGAATGTGGTGCTGGATTATCTGAAAGGTCTGCTGGTGGGCGGTGTCGTGGTGACTGCCGGTCTGGCGGTGGTCAGCCAGAGCACGTTGCCGGACCGGCAGACGCTTGCAGAACAGGGTGCCGGGTCGCAGGATACCGAGGTGCAGGCCGGCGCGGATACAGCCCCAAAGGCTGCGGGTGCCGATGTGCCTGCCCCATCGGCGACAGAAGCGCAGGCGCAGGCCGAGAGCAAGGCCGGCGATCCCGCGTCCGAAGTCGAGACGGGTGCTGCCCCCGGCGCTGCCGAAATGCCCGCTGTGCTTGACGCGCAAGAAGGGCTGACGGACGAGCCGCTCTTGCGGCCGATCGCAGAGGCCGAGGCACCACCGATCACAGCCATCGCCCCGGATCTGCAAGTCGGCGCGGCGACTGACAGCCCAAGCCTGCCCGCAAGCGATCCGGCCCCGGCCCCGGCGCCGGAACCGGCCACCGAGGCATCGGCGGAACCCGCGCCGGAACCGGCCCAGACCGCGCCTGCGGATCAACCCGCCGCGCCGGAAGAAAACGCATCGGAACCGGTGGAAGAGCCCGCGCCAGAGACAGCGGACCCGCCCCCGGCCGAGCCCCTGGCGCTTGCCGAGGAGCCCGCCGCCCCCTCAACCCTTGCCCCCGATGGCGCTCTGGCCGACAAGGCGGTCGACGGGGTCACGACCGGACGGCTGCCCACGATCACGACCGCACCGACGCCAGAGCCTGCCAATGCCGAGGCCGAGACGGCCCTGCCCGAAATCAATGCCGACCTGCCGCCCGTGCAGCGCTTTGCCCGCCCCTTTGAAAACCCCGCCGCAAAGCCGCTTTTCGCGATCTTGCTGGTGGATCCCGGCACGCCCGATCTTCAAAGGGCGGAACTTGCGGCGCTGCCCTTGCCCCTGAGCTTCGTGGTGGACCCGATGCAGCCCAATGCCACCGAGGCGGCAGCGATCTATCGCGCGGCAGGCCAAGAGGTGGTCATGCTCGCCACGGCCATTCCAAAGGGCGCGAATGCGTCGGATCTCGAACAAAGCTTTGCTGCGGTTTCCGATATCCTGCCCGAGGCGCTGGCGCTCATCGATACGGCCGAGGCCAGCTTTCAGGACAATCGCAGCCTCTCGGCCGAGGTGGTGACCCATCTTGAGGCCCAAGGCATGGGGCTTGTCACCTTTGACCGGGAGCTGAATGCCGCCGGTCAGGTCGCCCGCCGCGAGGGGCTGCCTTCGGCGACCGTGTTCCGCAGCCTTGACGATGAGGGCGAGGATAGCCCGCTGATCCGCCGCTATCTGGATCGCGCGGCCTTCAAGGCGGCGCAAGAGGGCCGGGTTGTGGTGATTGGCACCGCGCGTGAGGCAACGGTCACCGCCCTGATGGAATGGGCGGTCGAGGGCCGGGCTGCCTCGGTTGCCCTGGCCCCCATCTCTGCGGTGATGGCGCAGCCCTGATCTAGGGGCATGCGCCAAGCAGGGAACCCGCGCAGGCGAGGACCCAGCTGCGGCGCATGCCGCGCCTTCGGATCACCCCGGTTCAGCCGTTGCCACGACGGGTGAACAGGCCCGCATCCTCAGCCGCGCGGCGCAGCGCGCGGGATTTGTTGACGGTTTCCTGATATTCCGCCTCGGGGTCGCTGTCATAAACGACGCCCCCCCCGGCCTGAATATACAGGTGGTCATCCTTCAGCACCGCCGTCCGCAGCGCGATGCAAAAGTCCATCTCGCCGTTGCAGGCGAAATAACCCACGCCGCCGCCATAGACGCCGCGCTTTTCCGGCTCCAGCTCGTCAATGATCTCCATCGCCCGCACCTTGGGCGCACCCGACACCGTGCCTGCGGGCAGACCGGCCAGAAGGGCCGACAATGCGTCCTCCCCCTCGGCAATCTCGCCCACCACGTTTGATACGATATGCATGACGTGGGAATAGCGTTCGATGATGAACTTCTCGGTCGGCCGCACCGTGCCGACGCGTGCCACCCGCCCCACATCATTGCGACCAAGGTCCAGAAGCATCAGATGTTCGGCCAGTTCCTTCTGGTCGGCCAGAAGGTCGGCTTCCAGAGCCTTGTCCTCTTCCGGCGTCGCCCCGCGCTTGCGCGTCCCGGCAATCGGGCGCACGGTCACTTCTCCATCCCGCAGGCGGACAAGGATTTCAGGGCTGGCGCCCACCACCTGAAAGCCGCCAAAGTTGAAAAAGAACATGAAGGGCGAGGGGTTCGTGCGGCGAAGCGAGCGATAAAGCGCAAAGGGCGGCAGTTCAAAGCGCTGTTTCCAGCGCTGGCTCGGCACAACCTGAAAGATGTCTCCGGCGCGGATATAGTCCTTGGCCTTTTCCACCGCTGCAAGATAGCCCGCATGGGTGAAGTTCGACTGCATCTCACCCACCTCGGCCGCCTCGCCCAGATCGCGCGGGGCCGCCGGGGCGCGATCAAGATCGCGCAAGCTGTCCATCACCCGTTCGGCGGCTTGGGCATAGGCCGCCCGCGCCGACAGGCCCGAAGCTGCCCAGGCAGGGGCAACCAGCGTCACCTCGCCCTTGACCCCGTCCAGCACCGCCACGACCGAGGGGCGCATGAGAACGGCATCAGGCAGGCCCAGCGGGTCGGGGTTCACATCGGGCAAGTGTTCCACCAGCCGGATCATGTCATAGCCCAGATAGCCGAAAAGACCTGCCGAAACGGCGGGCAGGGCTTCGGGCAGCTCGATGCGACATTCGGCCAGAAGCGCGCGCAAGGTGTCCAAGGGATGGCCCGGCAGATCGACGAAGGCCGATTTGTCAAACCGCGCCTCGCGATTGATGCGGCTTTGCTGGCCGTGGCATTGCCAGATCAGATCGGGCTTCATGCCGACGATGGAATAGCGCCCCCGCACTTCGCCGCCGGTGACCGATTCCAGCATGAACGTGTCGGTCCGCGCCTCGGCCAGTTTCAGCATCAGGCTGACAGGCGTATCCAGATCCGCCGCAAGCCGGGCATAGACCACCTGATTGCGCCCCTGGTTCCAGGCGGCTTCAAAGGCTTCAAAACTGGGCTCCAGGCGCATCGGGACCCCTTAATTGCCAAGCTGGGTATTGACCGCGTCGATAACGGATTGATCCAGCATGATGCCCGCCTGCTGGCCGACGGTCTGGGTGAAGAGCGCCGCCATGTCCTGCGCGATGCTTGCCTCAAGGCTCTGGCGGATCGCATCGGACAGCTCCTTGCCCTCTGGCGTGGTGGTGTCCGCCGGTGTGATGCTGTCCAGCCGCAAAAGGGCGACGAATCCGGGCTCTTCGATCACGCGCAGATCGCCGGGTTGCATCTGGAAGGCCGCGTCCAGAACGGCCGGGGGCGCCATGTCCAGCGGCGACTGCCGGTCGGTCGGGGCGATGGTGGTGACGATGCCCTGCGCCTCAAACGTCGCCCCGCCGGACACCGCCGCCTGCATCGCGGCTGCGCGGGCGGAAAGCGCCTTGGCCAGCGCCTCGGCGCGTGCAGCGGCCGTCACCCGATCGGTGATCTGGTCAAGCGGCACCGGGGCAGGCGGGACGATCTCGACCAGCTGCATCGCCACCAGACCGCCATCCTCCAGCAAGATCGCCTCGGGAAAATCGCCTTCGCCAAGGGCCTCGGCCGCATCGCGGAAGGCGGAAGAGGCGGTAATCGCGTCATTGTCCGGCGCGCCGGGGGCATAGTCGGTGGTGGCAAGCGTCATGCCGAATTCATTGGCAAGGTCTTGCAGCGCAGCACCGCCGGCAAGGGCATCGTCTATCGCCTCGACCTTGTCGGCGATGGCACGGGCGGCCGCTTCGGCCTGCAGGGCTTTCAACAGCTCGGGGCGCGCAGCCTCAAGCGTGGTTTCCTGTCCCACCAGAATGGCGTTCATCCGGTAAAGCGCGGGCCCCAGCGCCGACGGTAGCGGTCCGACCACGCCCGGTTCGCTCAGCGCAAAGACAGCATCGCCTGCGGCTTCAAGCTCGTCGCGCGTCACATCGCCCATGTCGATGTCTTCCAGGGTCAAGCCGCGTTCGGCCACCAGATCCTCAAAACGCGCGCCGGCATCCAACTGGGCCTTGGCGGCGGAGGCAGCGGCGTCATCGGGATAAACCAGCCGCTCGACAAGACGTTTTTCGGGGATCACGAATTCGTCGCGGCGTGCTTCATAGGCGCTTTGCACCTCTTCCTCGGGCACCTCCATCTCGGGGCCAAGAGTTTCGGGCAAAAGGGCGGCATATTCGATGCGCTTGGCCTCGGGCCGGGTGAAATCGGCGATATTGGCGTCGTAATGCGCCTGCACTTCGGCCGGCGTCGGGGCGGCAAGCGGGGTTTCCAGCGATGTCTCATCCAGAATGACCAGGCTGAAGCCGCGCGTCTCCCCCGCCCAGGCGACCAGCGTATCGGTCAGCGGGGCCGGTGCCATGACCCCGCCCGACACCGCGCCGGTCAACAGCGCGCGCGACACATCGCGGCGCAGGGCGTCTTCAAAGGCGGCCTCTTTGGTGCCGTTTTGCTGCAGCGTCAGGGCATAGGCCTGGCGGTCAAAGCTGCCGTCCAGACCGTGAAAGGCGGTGATCGCGCCCAGTTCGGCCGCAACGGTGGCATCGCCCACCGACAGGCCGATCCGGGCCGCCTCGTCATCCAGCGCGGCACGATTCACAAGGCCGGCCAGTACCTGCCGGTCAATACCCATGCTGCGGGCATCGGCAAGCGACACCGGCGCGCCAAACTGCCGGGTCAGGGCCGTGATCTGGCCCTGCAATTCGCGGGCATAGTCATTCGCCTCGATCTCGGTGTCGCCCACCCGACCGATCTTGGCGGTCGCTCCGCCGAAATTCTCGATACCAAAACCCGAAAGCCCGGCGATCAGCATGGCCACCAGAACCCAGACCACAAGGCTCTTGCCAGCCTTCTTCTTGCGGGGGGCCTCGTCGGTGTCGGCGGAATGCGGCGCTTTGGACATGGGTTTGATGTTCCCTGAGGGGATGAATGGATTGCCCGACTGTCTAAGCGGTCAGGCGCTGGGGGGCAAGATGGGCTTAGGCCCGCCAGGCGGCCAGACGGCGGAACATTTCCGCGATGCCCGAGGCATCGGTATTGGCAAAGGCGATGCGGATCTGCCGCTTGCCCGCCTGGAAGCCTTCGGGCTGGAACATGGTGCCGGGCAGCATCAGAAGCCCCGCCTCGGCCACAAGGCGCTTGCACAAGCTGTCCGAGGCGATGTCAAAGGGATGTTCGACATAGGCGAAATAGGCGCCGCAGCCCAAAAGCTTCCAGTCGGGCAGGGCGGTGAAACCGCCCTCCATGGCGGCGCGGCGGGCCAGGATCTCGGCCCGTTCGCCCGCGACCCATTGCGCAAGGTTCTGCATCCCCCAAAGCGCGCCGACCTGGCCAAGCTGGCTGGGGCAGATGGCGACGGTGTCGAGGAACTTCTCGATCTCGGCCAGCCGGTCGGCCCCGGCCACCACCGCGCCGACACGGTTTCCGGTCAGCCGGTAGGTCTTGGAAAACGAATAAAGGTGGATGAAGTCGCGCGCCCAGTCGGGATCGGCGAACAGGTCATGCGGCCGTCCCGACCGGCTGTCGAAATCGCGGTAGGTTTCATCGACGATCAGCGCGATGCCCCGCGACCGGGCCAATGCGTGGAAAGCCGCCAGCGTCTCGGCCGGATATTCGCTGCCGCCGGGGTTGTTGGGCGAGACAAGCACAATCGCGCGGGTGCGGTCGGTGAAAAGCCTGGCCGCATCCTCGGCCAAGGGGATCAGACCCGGACCGGCGGGCAGCGGAACTGTGCGAACCCCCTGCATGTCGAGCCACATCTTGTGATTGAAATACCACGGCGTCGGCAGGATCACCTCATCGCCCGCGCCCGCAAGCGTTGCCATCACGGCGCAAAAGGCCTGATTGCAGCCTTGGGTGATGGCGACCTGATCGGGGGAGATCGTGCCGCCATAGGCGGCCGACCACTGGCTTGCCATCTCGGCGCGCAGCGCGGGCAGACCAAGGACAGGGCCGTAAAGATGGGCATCGGGATTGTTGATCGCAGCCTCGGCCAGCGCTTGCCGCAGGGCAAGGGGCGGCACCTCGACCGGGGCGGCCTGGCTCACGTTGATCAGCGGGCGTTCCGGCGGAAAGGTGACCCCCTGCAACCAGCGCCGCGCCTCCATGACGGGCGGGGCAAAGGTGGCAGCCATGGCGGGGTTCAGGGGATGGGTCATGCGGGCAGTCCTTTTCGGGGTCTGCCGGATTTGCCGCTATTTCCTTGTCGCTTTCAAGCCCGGTCAGACACAGCCCCAATGACCGGAGGAGGTACTGTATTCGCAAAGCCGCCAAGGACCGGATTTGCCCGACAGGTTTCCGAAGTTTTCGCCGAAAACAAACAGGTCACTGGAAAGGATCTGGCCATCGGACTGATAGTGAATGGAGTCGCCCGGACTGTAGTTTCGCCCTTTCCACTCACACCCACCGCCGGAAGAGACGGGGGTGGATTGGGCGGGCTCGGGTTCGACTTTTGCCAAATCAAGTGGCGCATAGGCACAGTACGCATTCGCGGCCTCAGGGCCATCTTCGTTGAGTATTGTCACATATTCGGCGCGGATCTCTGGCGATAGCTTGTCTTTTCTTGCTGCACACATTGACGCGAATCCATCTTGCATCGCGACGATGGTTTGCTCGGCTTCGATCTGCTTCTTTTGCTTATGGTACGCGCCGATCCCATCGTCGCAAGCCCCGGTGCCCGAAGGGTTCTTCAACTCACACCCTTTGCCCTGATTCTTGCCTTCATCGGCATCGGTGACAATCAGCGTCTGCTTCGTCGTCCCCGGTTTGCCGGCGCCCGGCCCCGGTTCGGAAGGTTTGTCGGTCACGGGGACACAAGCCGCCAGAACAAGCGCCACAGGCGCCAATGACACAAGAAAACGCATGACTTCACCCGGGGACCAGCTACCCCGAAACGAAGTCACAAAAAGATGATTCTTGAAAGCCTCTTATGTGCAACCCCGACGAGAAGCGGAAGGCGCCCGAGGAGGTGTCAGTCCTTGCCCCGGAACGGCTGGACATATTGCAGCGCCATATCCCAGGGGAAGAAAATCCAGGTATCCTGGCTGACCTCGGTGATATAGCTGTCCACCATCGGCTTGCCCGAGGGCTTGGCGTAGACCGTCGCAAAATGCGCCTTGGGATAAAGCGAGCGCACCAGTTCCAGCGTCTTGCCGCTGTCGACCAGATCATCGACGATCAGGATGCCTTCGCCATCGCCCATCAGATCGACCTGCGGCGACTTGATGACCTGCGCCTCTTGCCGCTGATCGGCGGCGCCCCCGCCCATGTGATAGGACTTCACCGAAATCGTATCGACCACGCGGATATCCAATTCGCGGCTGACGATCATCGCCGGCACCAGCCCGCCGCGGGTGATCCCGACAACGGCCTTCCAAGCCCCCCCTTCGCCCGGACCCTTGCCATCCAGCCGCCAGGCCAACGCGCGCGCGTCGCGGTGGATCTGGTCCCAGCTGACGTGAAAGCCTTTTTCATGGGGAAGACGGTCGTTCATGGCAAACCTCAGGTAGCGGCGACCCGGACCCCAAGGGCAATCAGAAGCCCCCCGAAGGCGCGGTCGATGATGGTTTTCAGACTGATATAGGCCGCGCGCGTCCGATCAAGCGAGAAGATGCGCGCAACAGCGGTGTTCCAGACGAATTCACAGACAAAGATCACCACCAAAAGCGCGCCATATTGCCAAAGCGCGGTGCCTTGCGGAACCGTCCCAAGGAAAATGGCGGAAAACATCACGGCGGGTTTTGGATTGGCCAATTGCGTGAACAGACCCAGCCGAAAGGGTGACAGGGCTGATCGTGGTACGGGCCGGGTGTCAGTGGCGACAAAAGGCTCTGACGCCGTGGCCCACAGCTTCCAGCCCATCCAGCAAAGATAGGCCCCGCCGCCGATCTTCAGCGCCCAAAGCAGCGCCGGGGCGGCGGCGAAGACGATGTTCAGCCCGAACATCGCCGCCGAAGCCCAGACCACCGCGCCTGCGCCAATTCCTGCGGCCAGCATCGCGCCGGTGCGGAAGCCCTCACTCAGCCCTGTTCCTGCCGACATCAGAACCGCTGGGCCGGGGCTGACAGCGGCAAAGAGCGACAAAAGCGCAAAGGCGAGGAAGGCGGCGAGCGTCATTCCTTGCCGTTCCGCCCCGTCACCGCGTCGATATCGGGGGCGTCCACCGCCTTCATGCCCACCACATGATAGCCCGCATCGACATGCAGGTTCTCGCCCGTGGTGCCCGAACCCAAATCCGACAGCAGGTAAAGCGCGGCCTTGCCGACCTCATCCTGCGTCACGTTGCGGCGCAGGGGTGAATTCAGCTCGTTCCACTTCATGATATAGCGGAAATCGCCGATACCACTGGCGGCCAGCGTCTTGATCGGGCCTGCGGAAATCGCGTTCACCCGGATGCCGTCCTTGCCCAGATCTTCCGCCAGATATTTGACCGAAGCTTCAAGCCCGGCCTTGGCCACGCCCATCACGTTGTAATGCGGCATGACCTTTTCGGCGCCGTAATAGGTCAGCGTCAGCAGGCTGCCGCCTTCGTTCATCATCGCCGCCGCGCGCTGGCAGACGGCGGTGAAGGAATAGACCGAGATATCCATCGTCATCAGGAAATTCGCGCGGGACGTGTCGACATAGCGGCCGCGCAACTCATTCTTGTCGGAAAAGCCGATGGCATGGACCAGAAAGTCGATCTTGCCCCATTTGGCGGCAAGGGCGGCAAAAAGCGCGTCCATCGACGCCTCATCCGTCACATCACATTCGACAAAGGTATTCATCCCGATCGAGGCGGCCAGGGGTTCCACCCGCTTTTTCAGCGCCTCGCCCTGATAGGAAAAGGCGATTTCCGCACCATGGGCCGCGAGTTGCTGGGCGATGCCCCAGGCAATCGATTTGTCATTGGCCAGCCCCATGATGAGGCCACGCTTTCCTGCCATCAGTCCGGTTGACATTCTTTGTTCCCCGCCCACCCTTGATTGTGACTGAGACGAATAGGCCAAAGCCCCGTCACTCGCAAGGGCGCAGGCGGGGGGGTGGCTGTCACGACACAGGCACGACAAAGGCACGACGCATGCACGACGCATGCTGTACACAAGGAAGACGACGAATGACCGACCGAAGCGGGATTTTTTCGGGCGATGATCCCTTCGCCATCGCGCGGGCCTGGCTGGCCGAGGCCGAGGCGACCGAACCCAACGACCCCAACGCCATTGCGCTCGCCTCGGTCGATGCCGATGGGCTGCCCAACGTCCGCATGGTGCTTTTGAAAGAGATCGAGGACGCCGCCTTTGTGTTCTACACCAATTACGGCAGCGCCAAGGGGCAAGAGCTGACGGCCTCGGGGAAGGCGGCCTTCGTCATGCACTGGAAGTCGCTGCGCCGCCAGATCCGGGTGCGCGGCACCGTCAGCCGCGAAGAGGGGCCGCAGGCAGATGCCTATTACACTTCACGCTCGTTGCAGTCCCGGCTTGGGGCCTGGGCCAGTCGTCAATCCCAGCCGCTGGCCTTTCGCGGGGCCTTGATGGCCGATGTTGCCAAGGTGACGGTGACCCATGGGCCCAATCCCAAACGCCCCCCGTTCTGGGGCGGCTTTCGGATCGATCCTGTGGAAATCGAGTTCTGGGCCGATGGGGCCTTTCGTCTGCATGACCGCTTTCGCTGGCGGCGGAATTCGGCGGCTGATCCCTGGGATATCCAGCGTCTGAACCCCTGACATTCGCGCTTCGTGAACGGAAGAGACCCTGCATTGGCCCAAAAAGATAGCGGAATCGGCTTGCAACTGCCCAAGGTTTGGGATCATGACTTGTCCAAGGGCTTTATCTGGGGAGACGGCTCTGACATGACGGAAGAAGTAGGCGCGACGCATACCGTTCAAGGGCGCGTCAAGTGGTTTGACCCTGCAAAGGGCTTTGGGTTCATCTTGGCTGACGGCGAGCCGTCGGATGTCTTGTTGCACGCCAATATCCTGCGCAATTTCGGCCAAAGCTCGATTGCGGATGGTGCGGGCATCACGGTGACTGTGCAGCGCACGCAGCGTGGAATTCAGGCTGTCGAAGTCCTGAAGATCGAGCCACCGGTCGGCGCGCCATTCCCGCTTGACGATGAGGCGGTGCGTGGCACGGTGGAAGATCTGGCCGCCCTTCCGGTCGAACCGGCGCGGGTCAAGTGGTTCGACAAGGTCAAGGGCTTTGGCTTTGCCAATGTCTTTGGTCGGGCCGAGGATGTCTTTGTGCATATCGAGGTGCTGCGCCATTCCGGTTTTGCCGACTTGCAGGCGGGCGAGGCCGTGGGCCTGCGGATCGTCGAAGGCAATCGCGGGCGCATGGCGGTTCAGGTCGTGTCATGGGACAGCGCCTTGCGTCCCTGATGGTCTGCACCGTCGCCGCCCTGTGGGGGGGCGCCGTTTGGGCAGCATGTTCGATTGATACGGTCGAATTGCGCACGGTCCAAGGCACGGTGCAGCGCTTTTCGGTGGAACTGGCCGATGACCCGGACGAACGTGCAAAGGGCCTGATGTTTCGCCAGTCGATGCCCAAGGCCGCGGGCATGCTGTTTGTCTTTCCCGAGCCGAAGCATGCGACCTTCTGGATGAAGGGCACGCCCCTTTCGCTGGACATCATCTTTGCCGATGAAACCGGCCGCGTCACGCGCGTGCATGAACATGCCGTTCCGATGAGCCTGGCGTTGATCGACGGCGGGCCGGGCGTGGCCTTTGCGCTTGAAATCAATGCCGGTCTTGCCAGCCCGATGGGGATCGCGCCGGGAACCGTGCTGCGCTACCCCGCGATTGCGCCCAATCTGGCACTTTGGCCCTGCGACGCGCCCTGAGCCTTTTCATTCCGAAAAAACCCGGCTAGGAAGCAAGCGTCGGGGCGTAGCGCAGTCTGGTAGCGCGACGGTTTTGGGTACCGTAGGCCGGGGGTTCGAATCCTCTCGCCCCGACCAGTTTTCCTTGAGATATAAAGACGCAATGCGCTTAGCTTACTACGGCGTCACCGAATTTCTGTTGGCATTTCTGTCGGCCTGGGGCTGACCTTTTCGGCTTCGGCGCGCAAAGAATGTCGGCAGGCGCGCGCCTAGTCCCGTGGTGACAACTGCAAGACGACAGCTACGCAGGATGCGATGCCATCATCGAGATAACGCTCGAGCAAGCGTTTTTCGCCTGTCACGTCCGTGACTTCGAACATGTAGCGATCGGCTTCCTCGATCGCCTCTGGATTATGCTCTTCGAGCCATTCGAATTTGCCGAGCTTGGCGAGCGCCTTGTCATTGAGCTTTTCGAAGGCTCTTTCGACCTTTGCAAAATCATTATCGTGGAAGTGCACCGTGACAAAGCCATCGTGGATCGCGCGGTCAAAGCTTGTGTCGATTGCACACTGACGAACCACCTTGCCGTTTGGCATGGTGGTCACCCCAAGTCATAATCCTTTGGCCATGATGCGCGGGAGCACAGGTAGCGGCAAAATCGGAACGAATTCCCCTTTCGGCACTGGCAAAGCCGCAAGGTAGGTCTCGCCGTGCCCGATCCACAGCACTTTGCCTGGCGCCGGAAGCCACTCGCTGGCGGGGTCAAGGATGAAGCCCCGTTCAGGTGAAGGAATCGATGGCGCGATCCTGACTTCAACAACGGCATGTCGATCGACTGTCATGCCCCGAATGCCGCGCGTTGACAGGCGCGTAATGTTTTCGAGCGAAAAGGTCACAGGGAGCGAAAGTGCACTGGGCATTCAAACTTCTTTCAAATCAGATCATCTGACCTTTAGGTTGACGCAACCTTGCAGTTAATAGAGTAAAGTTAAACAATCTCAGGGGGCAAACGAAACAAGAGATTTGGTCTGTTATGCGTAAGACAACATCATTTGGTCTCACACGGCGGCACCTTCAAGATGACGCGTCAAAGATCCTAAACGGTTGATTGCCTGCGGGCAGCTGCCTGTTGTCATCTTGTGCCGCGACCTTGCATCGCGTGCCGCGCGGGACATATCTGGCACAAGGGCTGATGGGGGCGACGGTGATGATCGGGTTTGACAACAGCTGGGTGCGGGATTTGCCGGGCAGTTTCCTGCGGCTGGCCCCTGACGCCGCGCCCGCACCGGTGCTGGTGGCGTGGAATGACAGCCTTGCCGCCGATCTGGGACTGGACCCGGCTGTCAAGACCCATGCCGCACAATGGTTTTCCGGCGCGGCCCTGCCGCCGGGGGCCGAACCCATTGCGCTGGCCTATGCAGGCCACCAGTTCGGCGGGTTTTCCCCGCAATTGGGCGACGGGCGGGCGCATCTTCTGGGCGAATTCCGCGACGGGCAAGGGCGGCGCTGGGATATCCAGCTCAAGGGGTCGGGCCGGACGCCCTTTTCGCGCGGCGGGGATGGCAAGGCGGCGGTGGGGCCGATGTTGCGGGAATATCTGATTTCCGAGGCGATGGCGGCCATGGGAATTCCCACGACCCGCGCGCTGGCCGTGGTGGCCACGGGTGAGACGATCTGGCGGGATGCGGGGCCTTTGCCCGGGGCGGTGCTGGCGCGGGTCGCAGCCAGCCATATCCGCGTGGGCAGCTTTCAGTTTTTTGCCGCACGCGGCGAGACGGACAAGCTTGCCGCGCTGCTGGATTATACCATTGCGCGCCATTACCCGCATCTGGCACCGGGCGACGGGATTGGCCTTTTCGATGCGGTGACACGGGCACAAGCCAGGTTGATCGCACAGTGGATGGGGGTGGGGTTCGTCCATGGGGTGATGAACACCGACAACATGGCGCTGTCGGGCGAGACCATCGACTACGGTCCCTGCGCCTTCATGGAAGGCTATGCGCTGGGGACGGTGTTTTCCTCGATCGACCGGCAGGGGCGTTATGCCTATGGCAACCAGCCCTTGATTCTGGGCTGGAATCTGGCGCGGCTGGCGGAATGTCTTTTGCCCTTCTTCGATACCGACGAGGCCCGCGCGGTCGAAATCGCCAATGAACGGCTGGGCGCGATTGCCGGGATCTATCGGACGGAATACCTGGCGGTCATGGCGGCCAAGCTGGGCCTTGCCGCGCCCGATCCGGGCCTGACCGATGTTCTTCTGGCGCTTTTGCCGGGACAGGATTGGACGGGCTTTTTCCGGGCCCTGAGCGAGGAGCGCAGGCTTCCTCCGGGCTTTGAGGACTGGCAGGCGCGCTGGCGCGCGCAGGCGCCGAATCTCGCTGCGATGCGGCCGGTTAACCCTGTGGTGATCCCGCGCAATCATCTGGTCGAGGCGGCGCTCACCTCCGCGAGCGCCGGAGACCTCGCCCCGTTTCAGACCCTTCTGGCCGAGGTGCAAAGGCCATTTGCCCCGGCCGAGGGGCGCGAGGGCTTTGCCTTGCCGGCACCCGAGGGATTTGGCGACTACGTCACCTTCTGCGGCACCTGACCCTCCTGATGCGCGCGATGCGCTTTTCGTCGGGGCGCCCGATGAGCCACGAAGTGGACGAAGAGGGCAGGGAGAGGTTGACGGCGGGGGGGCGTCTTGGGCAGGGTGCGGGCCATGAACCCGCGTTCCGATATCCATGACCGGCTGGCCGCCTCCTTGCGCGAGGCGCGTAAGGCGCGCGGGCTCTCGCTTGACGCGGTGGCCAAGCTGTCGGGCGTGTCGCGCAGCATGGTCAGCCAGATCGAGCGCGGGGAATCGTCGCCGACGGTGGCGACGCTGTGGAACCTGACACATGCCCTGCAGGTCGATTTCGCGGGGCTTTTGGAAGGCAAGCCCGAACCCGGCATCTTGGTGATCCGCGCCGCCAGTGCGCCCGTCATCCTTGGCCGCGGCAAGGCGGTGTCGATCCGCATCCTGTCTCCAGCCGAGGCCGTGGGCGAGCATGAGGTCTATGACCTGACCTTCGGCCCCGGCGGCACCTTGGAAAGCGAGCCCCACAGCCCCGGTTGCCGCGAGCACCTGACCGTAGTCGACGGGGCCTTGCGGGTGGTCTCGGGCGAGGAGGAGAGCCTGCTTGGCCCGGGAGACACCGCGCGCTACCCTGCCGATCGACCTCATGCCATTCTGGCCGAAGGCGGACCCGCACGCGCGATTCTGATCGTGCAGGACAGCTGAAGCCCCCGGGGGTTTTACCCCCGGACCCCCAGGGTATTTTTGCCAAGATGAAACCTTTTCCGCTTTGACGGAGGAATTCCGTTATATTGACAATTTGCTGGTCGCGCCGCATAATCCGCTAAATTGGAGGATTTCCGCCATGACAGATGTTCGCTTTCTCGACCACCTGACCGCCACGCTGAGCCAGATCGAGGCAGAGGGCCTGATGAAGCGCGAACGCCAGATCACCGGCGCGCAAGCGGCCCATGTGACGGTTGGCGGGCGGTCGATGCTGAACCTGTGTGCAAACAATTACCTTGGGCTGGCGGATGATCCGCGTCTGGTCGCGGCGGCCCGCGCGGCGATGGACAGCCATGGCTATGGCATGGCCTCGGTCCGCTTCATATGTGGCACGCAGGACCTGCACCGGCAGTTGGAGGCCCGCATCGCAGGTTTTCTTGGCATGGAGGATGCCATCCTTTTCGCCGCTTGTTTCGACGCCAATGGCGGGTTGTTCGAACCGCTTCTGGGCGAGGAGGATGCAATTGTGTCCGATAGCCTCAACCATGCCTCGATCATCGACGGGATATGGCTGTGCAAGGCGCGGCGCTTCCGGTTTCAAAATGGCGATATGGCCGATCTTGAGGCACAGGTGAAGGCAGCCCGCGATGGCGGTGCGCGGTTCGTGATGATTGCCACGGACGGCGTCTTTTCGATGGATGGCTATCTGGCAAACCTTAAGGAAATTGACAGAATTGCAAAGGCTTATCACTGTCTGACCATGGTGGATGATTGCCATACGACGGGGTTCATGGGGCCAAAGGGCCGGGGCACGCCCATGCCGCGGTGAAGGTCGACATTCTGACCGGCACTTTGGGCAAGGCCTTGGGCGGCGCTTTGGGCGGATATATCGCCGGGCCGCTGCCGGTGATCTACCTTTTGCGGCAACGCGCGCGGCCCTATCTGTTCTCGAACGCGCTGCCGCCTGCGGTGGTGGGGGCGGCGCTTGCCGCGCCGGAGATTGTCGAAGCGGCCGATGACCTGCGCGCCGCCCTGTTCCGCAATGCGGCCCATTGGCGGGCGGGGTTGACAGCGGCGGGGTTCTCTCTCTTGCCGGGCGAGCACCCCATCATCCCGGTGATGATCGGCGATGCGCCGAAGGCGCAGGCATTTGCCCGGGCGCTCGATGCGCGGGGGGTGATGGTCTCGGCGTTTTTCTACCCGGTTGTGCCGCATGGCCGCGCGCGCATCCGCACGCAGATGAACGCGAAATTGTCGTTGCAAGACTTGGACTTTGCCCTTTCGGCCTTTGCCGAAGCGGGGCGTGAGGTGGGGGTAATCTGATGAAAGCGCTGGCAAAGGTGAAACCCGAAGTCGGGCTGTGGCAGGTGGAGCGTGCCGTGCCCGAGATCGGGCCGGAAGATGTGCTGATCAAGGTCAGGAAAACCGGCATCTGCGGCACCGACATTCATATCTGGAACTGGGACGACTGGGCGGCGCGCACAGTTCCGGTGGGCTTGGTCACAGGCCATGAGTTTGCGGGCGAGATCGTTGCCATGGGCGCGCTGGTCGAGGGGCTGGAGATCGGGCAGCGGTGCTCGGGCGAGGGGCATCTGATTGGCAAGCTTTCCCGCCAAAGCCGGGCGGGCAAGTTCCACCTCGATCCGGCGACGCGCGGCATTGGGGTGAATGACCAAGGGGCTTTTGCCGAATACCTGCGGCTTCCGGCCTTCAACGTCGTGCCCTTGCCTGACAGCATCGACGATGAGATCGGCGCGATTCTCGACCCTTTGGGCAATGCGGTGCATACGGCGCTGTCCTTTGATCTGGTGGGTGAATATATGCTCATCACGGGTGCCGGTCCCATCGGCATCATGGCTGCCGCCGTCGCCCGCCATGTCGGCGCGCGGCATGTGGTGATCACCGATGTGAACCCGGCCCGGCTGGAGCTTGCGGCGCAGGTCGCCGATGTGGTCCCGGTGAATGTGGCCGAGACCGATCTGCGGTCGGTCTATCCCAGCCTCAAGATGAGCCAGGGCTTTGATGTCGGCATGGAAATGTCCGGCAATCATCAGGCGCTGGACCAGATGGTCGATAAGCTTGTGATGGGGGGGCGCATCGCCATGCTTGGGATCCCGCCGGGGAAATCACCGGTCGATTGGAGCCGCATTGTCTTCAAGGCCATCACCATCAAGGGCGTCTATGGTCGCGAGATTTTCGAGACCTGGTACAAGATGATCGCCATGCTGGAAAACGGGCTGGACGTGCGCCGCGTCATCATCCACAGGTTCCGGGCCGATGTTTTTGTCACGGGATTCGAGACCATGCGCTCGGGTCTGTCCGGCAAGGTGGTGCTGGACTGGGGCTGAAATGGCCGGCGCCCGGACGGGCGGCGCGCGCGTCAGACCGCCTGATGAACCTCGATCACATTGCCTTCGGGATCGTGGAAAAACACCTGATGCCATTCCTTGGCAAAAGCGGTGCCATAATCGGAATAGGGGATGCCGTGTTGATCCAAGAGCGCCTTCAGCGCGGCGATATCGTCGGTGCGAAAGGCGATGTGGCCCCGTTCCACCGGGTTGATGACCGCGTTGTTGCGAAAGGCGACGGTCAGATCGCGCGTCGCAAGGTGCATCTGCATCTGACCGTCGGTGGCAAAGCGGATCTTGCCGGCGTAACCGCTGGTGGCTGTCGCATCGGGCCTTGGGAACGAGGTGATCGGGATGTCGCTGAGGCCCAGAACCTGTGTGTAGAAATCATGAAGCCGATCAACGTCGTATGAGACAAAGTTGATGTGATGAAATTCCAGTTTCATGATGCCGCCCTTCTTGTTGCCCGCGGTTTCCCCTGACGGCAGCCAATCCTGATCCCAAGCCCTGCAGGCAGGCGCTGCACCGCGATGACGCGTGGCCCCGCCCCCGCCCCCGATCGCCATTTGCTGCGGAAAACCCGCCGCTGGCAAGACACAAGCGGCACTGGACCGGTGAGATGGCAAGGTCCGGGTGTTGGGGATGCCATGAAGTCGACTGCCCTTTTGCGCAGGAAAGGGTTAAGATCACTGGCCTGCCTCAATCTAGTGGTCCGCTTTTGGTCTTAGTGCATGATTGGTCTTGACGCTACGGCTGGCGTGGCCGGCGGAGCGGCTCCGGATGGCGTAGCCGGCCAC
>Ga0194133_10003070_pt1 | contig 24428 bp, 18 predicted proteins | sample TA2KigOf40mmetaG_FD_155448 | JGI IMG/M metagenome (GOLD analysis project Ga0194133, IMG submission 155448) | Freshwater microbial communities from Lake Tanganyika, Tanzania - TA2015055 Kigoma Offshore 40m | ecosystem: Environmental > Aquatic > Freshwater > Lake | place: Tanzania: Lake...
CTTCTTCAGGAAACTGATAATCAGTGTAATCTGTAATTATATTATAAAGTGTATCCCGTTCAATTGGGCGTCTGCCAGCGTGTTTAATCAAGTCGACTAACTCCTGCGTGCTCATTGCGGGATTTTGTTCTTCAGCACCTGCCATAGAGTAGATTTTAGTGGTATCATCAAGGGTTCCATCAATGTCGTCTACACCAAAATTTAGCGACAGCTGGGCAGTATTACGACTAATCATTGCCCAATAAGCCTTTATATGGTCAAAATTATCAAGATAAATCCTTGAAATTGCATAATTTCTTAGGTCTTCAATCACCGATACCTCAGGAATATGAGACATCTGATTATCCTGATTTCTAAATTTCAAGGGAATGAAGGTCTGGAATCCACCGGTCTTATCTTGCAATGATCTTAACTGATCCAGATGATCCACGCGATGTTTATACGCCTCAATATGCCCGTACAACATGGTGGCATTAGATCGCATTCCCAGTTTATGCCATTCCTCATGAATTTGAAGCCATTGTTCTCCTGTACATTTATCTTTGGCAATCTGTTTTCTAATTTCAGGATGGAAAATTTCGGCACCTCCACCCGGTATGGAATTTAAACCAGCTTCCTTCATTAATTTCAAGCCGGACGCATAGTCGATTTTTGCTTTTTTAAAGATATAGTGATATTCAACAGGAGTTAAAGCTTTAATGTGTAAATCAGGACGGTGCTCACGTATTGCAGAGAAAAGCTCTGAATAGAATTTAAGATCATATTGAGGTAAAACCCCTCCAACCAAGTGAACTTCAGTTACGGGTTCAGTGTCATATTTTCTTACGATTTGCATCATTTCCTCCATAGTATATTCCCAACCTTGACTTTTTTCTTTGATCAAAACCGAATAGGAGCAAAATTTACAGTCGTAAACACAAAGGTTTGTTGGTTCAATATGAAAATTACGATTGAAATAGGTTTTATTACCATGACGTCTTTCACGAATATAATTTGCCAGTACACCAAGAAAGCCTAATTCTGCTTTTTCATACAACAAGATTCCCTCCTCAAGGGAGATTCGTTTATTTAATTTTACTTTTTCTGCGATGTATTTTAAATCAGAGGAATAATTTTTATCCAGCAAAAGCAGGTCGATGTTTAATTCGGAGTTCATTATTTAATTTGTACAAAAATACGGAAATGTATAGATTCATTATCATATGCAGGTAAAAGCATTAGAAATAAATCGTGATAACTAAACTGAAACATTTAATTAACTTGAGCAAAATTTGACAATTACATTTAAAGCTTGAATGTATTATGAAATTAGAGACCATAGCTATCCATGCCGGTAATAAAATAGATAGTGATACCGGAGCGGCTATTCAGCCAATTACACTTTCTTCAACGTTTGAGAGAGGTCAAGATGGCGACTATCCGGGAGGATTTATTTATTCAAGGATAAATAATCCTAATCGAGAATCACTTGAAAATGTGTTGGCCGAACTGGAAAATGCCGAGGATGCTGCCGCATTTTCATCAGGAAATGCAGCCGGTGCTGCCATTTTCCAGGCTTTAGGCAAGGGATCTCATATTATAGCTCCCGATGATATGTATCATGGGCTTCGAAATCAACTATTACAGGTTTTTGAAGGAATTATTGAAGTTAGTTTTGTGGATTTGACGGATATGGAGGCCATAAAAAATGAAATTAAACCCAATACCAGACTCATATGGGTTGAAACCCCTTCAAATCCACTTTTAAAGATAAGTGATTTGAAGGCTATCAGTTTATTGGCTAAATCCAAGGGTTTGCTTGTTGCCTGTGATAATACCTTCTGTACTCCTATTTTTCAAAAGCCACTCGATTTGGGTTGTGATTTTGTCATGCATTCCACAACCAAGTATCTTGGCGGTCATAGCGATGTCATCGGCGGAATTTTAGCATGTAAGAGCAACAATGAATTTTGGAAGAAAATTAAAAGTATACAGGTTTTATCAGGAGCAGTTCCATCTCCTTTTGATTGCTATTTAACAGTCAGGGGGATCAAAACACTTCCATATCGCATGCGTGGTCATGCAAACAATGCCACACAGGTTGCTGCTTTTCTTGATCTTCATGAACAGGTAGAAAAAGTGTTCTATCCCGGTTTTAAGGATCATCCAGGGCATGAAATTGCAAAAAGTCAAATGAGTGATTACAGTGGAATGATATCCTTTCTGGTAAAAGGTGGCGCTGATGAAGCCCGAAAAGTGGTAAATTCAGTTAAAATATTTATTCAGGCAACCAGCCTTGGAGGAGTCGAAAGTTTTATTGAACATCGGGCTTCAGTTGAAGGTCCGAACACAAAAACCCCTCCCAATCTTATTCGAATTTCAATAGGCTTAGAGAATCCTGAAGATTTAATCCAGGATTTAGATCAGGCCTTAAAATTTTAATTATTTGAATATCAATATATTAAGCACTGAATAAAAATTTAATTTGGTTTAAATCTATCTATCCAATTATATTTGAAATAATATATGGTAGCAATACCAATCTGTCTTCAATAAATTTACTTTATTGATTTATACAGAAGTGGCGAGAGATCAGGCTCTATGACCCGCTGACAACCCCCCGATCGGTTTCGGGGAAGGTGCCAATTCCTGTCCCGAAAGGGAAAAATAAATTTGTAATGAAAATGAAAAAAGACCCCACTCCAAAGCTTGTATTTCCATTTTCTGGAAGTGCTACCCTAAGTCAAAAACTGCATTATTTTTTCCCGTCAACTAATTGTTGTGGGTGTATGCATTTTATTCAGTGTTGTTAAAGACCTTCCGAATTCATTTGCCTGATAACAGGTAAAGCAACAATTACAGTTCAATTGATTATTTTCTATCCTATTTTTTAAAAACTTATATTAAACCTAAAATTCAATAATTATGTCAGTTCAAAATTTAAAATTCGAAACACTTCAGATTCATGCGGGTCAGGAGGTTGATCCCACTACAGGATCGCGCGCAGTGCCTATTTATCAAACTACATCTTATCTTTTCAATAGTTCAGAGCACGGGGCGAATTTATTTGCTTTAAAAGAATTTGGGAATATCTACACCCGCCTAATGAACCCCACCACGGATGTGTTTGAAAAAAGAGTAGCTGCGCTGGAAGGTGGTGTTGCAGCACTCGGCGTTTCCTCAGGGCAGGCCGCTCAGTTTATTGCCTTAAATAATATTCTTCAGTCAGGAGATAATTTTGTCACCTCTTCATTTCTTTATGGTGGTACTTATAACCAATTTAAAGTTGCTTTTAAACGCCTTGGAATTGAAGTACGTTTTGCAAACGGTGATGATCCTCAAAGTATTGATTCTTTAATTAATGATAAAACCAAGGCCATCTATCTCGAAACGATTGGAAATCCAAGTTTTAGTGTCCCTGATTTTGAGAAGATTTCAGCAATTGCCAAAAAACATGATCTTCCATTAATTGTGGATAACACTTTTGGTGCTGCAGGTTACCTCTTCAGACCATTGGAGCATGGGGCTCATGTAGTGGTACAATCCGCTACCAAATGGATTGGTGGTCATGGAACGAGCATTGGAGGTGTAATCGTTGATGGCGGCAATTATAATTGGGGTAATGGCAAATTCCCTCAGTTTACTGAGCCTTCAGAAGGTTATCACGGTTTAGTATTTAATAGTGTTTTTGGAATTGGTGGGCCATTTGGAAACATTCAATTTATTATTCGGGCAAGAGTTGAAGGATTACGCGACTTTGGACCTGCACAGTCTCCTTTTAATTCATTTCTTTTATTACAAGGATTGGAAACATTGTCCCTTCGGGTTCAACGCCATGTTGATAATGCATTAGAATTGGCTAAATGGCTTGAAAGCCACCCTCAGGTTAATAAGGTAGAATATCCCGGACTGGCAAGCAGCCCAACACACGAAAGAGCAAAAAAATACCTTAAAAATGGCTTTGGTGCTGTTCTTTCATTTGAAATCAAGGGTGGAAAAGAGGCCGCAACTAAATTTGTTGATAGTTTAAAACTGATTAGTCACTTAGCGAATGTTGGGGATACTAAAACGCTGATCATTCAGCCAAGTGCTACCACCCACCAGCAATTAAGTGATGCCGAACAAATAGCAGCAGGTGTTTATCCATCTTCATTGAGACTTTCTGTCGGTATTGAGCATATTGATGATATGAAGTCTGATCTTGAGCAGGCTTTTGCAAGTATAAAATAGTCAATCCGTTAAATTATATAGATTAGAAGGACCTCTCTCTGTTTAAATTCTTGATCAGAGGGGGGTCTATGTAATATGAAGAAAGAAGCTATTTATAAACACGATAAGCAATTTCTGCTTGAAAGTGGTCAGGAAATCAATGGTCTTGAAATCGCATATCATACTTTTGGTACTTTAAATTCAAAAAAAGATAATGTAATTTGGGTTTGTCATGCTTTGACTGCGAATTCTGATGTTTTTGATTGGTGGAAGGGGCTTTTTGGTGACCAATGTCTTTTTAATCCGAACGAACATTTTATACTATGTGCCAATATAATTGGCTCTCATTATGGTAGTACTAACCCCTTGAGCCTGAATCCTGAGACTGGTCTTCCCTATTATCTTTCCTTTCCGGAGTTTACAGTGCGAGATCTGGTTGCCGCTCATCAACTTCTTGCAGATCATTTGAACTTGCCTCAAATTGCCTTATTAATTGGTGGCTCACTGGGTGGACAACAAGCCATGGAATGGGCAATTTTGGAACCTCAAAAGGTCAAAAAACTGGTTTTGATTGCCACGAATGCACAACATTCAGCCTGGGGGATTGCATTCAATGAAAGTCAACGAATGGCCATTAAAGCCGACTCTACCTTTTATTCACAAACTCCGGAAGGTGGAAAAATAGGACTTAAGGCTGCACGAAGTTTAGCTCTTTTATCCTATCGTACCTATAATACCTATGCCAAAACTCAGATGGAGATTGATTCTAATCATGTAAGTGATTTTAGGGCGTCCTCGTATCAGAACTATCAGGGAGAAAAATTGGTAAAACGTTTCAACGCATACAGTTATTGGTATCTGACAAAAGCAATGGATAGTCATCACGTAGGTCGTGGAAGGAATTCGGTAGAAGAGGCCCTAAAGTTAATTAAAGCAAAAACATTAGTTATTGGCATTAATAATGACTTGCTTTTCCCGATAGAAGAACAACAATTTCTCGCCAATCAAATTCCAAACGCTCGCTTCACAGCATTAAATTCATTTTATGGTCACGATGGGTTCTTGGTTGAAACAGAAATATTAACTCAGGTAATAGGAAATTTTTTCAAAGAAACAGATTCGGATAAAAGTTTAATGGATTTGCACAAAATAGCATAAAAAATGAGTAAAAGACTAACCATCGGATTATTTGGTTTTGGTGTTGTAGGACAGGGTTTAAATGATATCATAAGTACCAAAGAATTAAATATTGAAATAAAAAAAATAGCCATTAAACACCCCGATAAGGAGCGAGCTCTTCCAAGTCATTTATTCACAAACCGTCCGAATGATATTTTAAATGATCCGGAAATTAATACGGTTATTGAATTAATCAATGATGCAGATGCTGCTTACCAAATTGTGACCCAGGCCTTGAAAAGCGGAAAGAATGTAGTTTCAGCCAATAAAAAGATGATCGCAGAGCATTTGGATGAATTGGTAGATCTGCAGGAAAAATACAATAGTTCCTTGTTATATGAAGGTGCAGTATGCGGTAGTATCCCAATTATCAGAAATCTGGAAGAATATTACGATAATGAGCTCCTACACTCAGTCAGTGGCATATTTAATGGTTCTTCCAATTTTATACTCTCAAAAATTGCAAATGAGTCGCTAGACTATTCGGATGCATTAAAACAAGCTCAGGATCTTGGATTTGCAGAAAAAGATCCAATACTTGATGTCGGGGGTTATGATGCTAAATATAAGCTTGTTATTGCTGCTGCACATGCTTATGGAGTACTTGTAAAGCCCGAAAAAGTATTAAACATTGGAATTCAGAACTTTTCAGTAGCAGATCTTCATTTTGCTCAGGAACATCAATTGAAAATTAAACTGGTACCAACTGCTAAAAAACTCGATGATAATGAATTGGCCTTATTCGTAATACCTAAACTAGTTCCCAAAAGTGATTTCCTGTATAATGTGGAAAATGAATACAATGCCGTATTAGTAAAGGCAGCTTTCGCCGATCAGCAGTTATTTTACGGTAAAGGTGCTGGCGGTCATCCAACAGGCTCTGCTGTTCTTTCAGATGTGGCAGCCCTAAGATATGATTATCGATATGAATACAAAAAATATCATCTTGATAAAAATTTAGAACTTCAAAATGACCATATTATACCGGTTTACATTCGTTACAATCAGGAGCGCCTGATTAATGGTATTCATTTTGAATTTATTGCAGAACAACACAAAAGTATTGAGCTTAATTATATGTTAGGTGGCGTAAAAATTAGTAAATTGATTACAAAAAAGAAGGAAATTCTCGAGGATGGAGCATTTCTGGCACAGGCTGGTGCATTAACCGAAAAGTTTGAAAAAATAAAACGGTTAAGTCTGGAAAAATCATAATTATTTATAAGGAGAATCTCTTAAAATGTAGATTCTTTCTATTTTTTTAGATAGAGTTTTATGGCCTCCTTCCAGATTAAATATCCGTTCTTATTCATATGATTTGGTCATTTAGAAAAATATCCGGCATTGGACTTCCATCTGACAGTATCATTTTTGAGTATACATCTATGTATTTTGAATGAGCATGTTTCTTTTGAAACCTTTTGATCATTTCATTTGCCCGTTGCATTTCAGCCAGGTACTTAAGCCTGGAAACACTTGGTTTCATCGATATAAAGATAATTTCAGTTTTTGGCAGTGCTGATCTGATTAAACCATGTAAACGAGTAAATCGATTGAAAACAGTATCTGCATTTGTATTTATTCCTCCGGCAAAATCATTCTCACCGCAATAAATAAAGACTTGCGAGGGCAAGTATGGAACGATGATTTTTGGAGCATAACGAATCACATCAGGGAGGCTCGAGCCTCCAAATCCTCGGTTGATAATTTTAAATCCCGGAAAATAGTCTTGTATATCAATCCACTTTTTAAAGGATGAACTACCTACAAATAGAATGGAATTTTTAGGTGGATAATTTATACTGTCCTGCTTCTGGAAAGCTTCAATTTCTACTTCAAATGGAAATTTCTGCTGTGAAAAGGCGGGAAATTCACTAGTGAGAATTAAGACAAAAGCCAGGATAGGAATTATTTTCTTGGGCATCTCACAATAATAATTTCAGTATTATAAAATGGACTTTCTTATTTGACTATATGATTCGATTAACATCCCACGATTCAAGGTAATCGGCAACTTTGCGTACAAACGAACCTCCCAGAGCGCCGTCTACCACCCGGTGATCATAAGAAAGCGAAAGAAACATCATATGTCTAATGGCAATTACATCACCAAATTCGGTTTCTAAAACTGCAGGTTTCTTTTTGATGGCACCAACAGCCAATATCGCAACCTGAGGTTGATTTATAATTGGTGTTCCCATAATGTTCCCAAAAGACCCTAAATTGGTCATGGTGAAAGTTCCGCCTTGGGTCTCATCAGGCTTTAATTTGGATAAGCGCGCCCGCGAAGCAAGGTCATTGACTACCTTAGTCAAGCCAAATAGACTAAGTTGATCTGCATTCTTTATTACCGGTACAATCAAGTTCCCGTTGGGCAGGGCGGCTGCCATACCGATATTGATGTCATGTTTTTTAATGATTTTAGAGCCGTCAACTGATATATTGATCATTGGAAGATCCTTAATTGCTTTAGAGATTGCCTCTATAAAAATAGGTGTGAAAGTAATCTTCTCTCCTTCCCGTATCTCAAATGAATTTTTTATACGATCACGCCATTGGACAAGGTTAGTAACATCAGCCTCAACAAAGGAAGTCACATGCGCAGATGTTTGGATACTCATAACCATATGATCGGAAATTAATTTTCGCATCCGCTCCATTTCAATGATTTCTGTACCGCCAGAAAACGATCCTGCACGTAATCTGTTCTCCGGATTCGTATCAATAGTTGGAGGCGAAGGTGGAAACTCCTTCATGTTAACTCGGGAGTGAGTATCGCTTCCGGAATTTATATAGTCAATAATATCTTTTTTAGTTACCCTTCCTTCAGATCCAGTACCTAAAATAGTGTCAAGTTCGGCCATAGTAATCCCCTCTTCTGCCGCCATACTTTTTACTAACGGAGAATAGAAGCGCGTTGAATTAGGCAAATCAGCACTTTTAATACCTTCCTCAGATTTTTTTTCCTCTGTAAGTGTGGCTGTTTCTTGTGAATTCTTTTCCTTGGCACTCAAGTCCAATTCGGGCTCAGAAAGATGCTCAAAATCCGACTTTTCTATCAGGATTTCATGCTCACCTGTTTCGATAGTTGCAAGCACCGCACCAACCTGTACTACCTCATCCTCCCTAAAGAATACCTGATTAATTCTTCCAGAAACTGGGGAAGGAACCTCCGAATCAACTTTATCGGTGGCGATTTCCAACACAGTATCATCAACATCGACCTGATCACCAGGCTTTTTAACCCATTTTATAATTGTAGCTTCTGCAACACTTTCCCCCATTTTAGGAAGTACTAATTCGTATAAAGCCATAATTGAGTTTTTAAAGAATTGGTTATTTAGATACAAATTTAATCTTTTTCAAGAAACCTGATCCTCTTTCATTAATTTATAGAGCAATATAAAGGCGGCTGTTGCTGCTCGTTCTATATTTTGTGTTCTTTTGCTTCCGAATTGATAGCTTTTACTGATGGTTTTTCTATTACCACTTACCGCGATCCAAACAGTTCCAACCGGTTTTGAATCTGTACCACCATCTGGTCCTGCAATTCCACTAACTGCTATTGAATAATCCGACTTAAAAGCCATAACTGCTCCTTTGGCCATTTCCAAGACGGTTTCTTCACTGACCGCTCCAAATTGATCAAGAGTTTCTTTTAAAACGCCCAAAAGTTTGATTTTTAAGGAATTGGAATATGTAATGGCAGCCCCTAAAAAAATCTTACTGCTACCGGGATGTTGCGTTATTTGATGAGAAATATATCCTCCGGTACAACTTTCGGCAACTGAAAGTGTCAGATGATTGCTTTCCATGAAATCCATAATTAACCTTTCAATTGGAATATCATTTTCGGCTATGACAAATTCGGCAACTCTTTCAATGATCTTTTTGGCATATTTGTCAATTTCCGCTTGAAGGTTGGTTTCATCCTCTCCAATCCCACTCAAACGCAACCTAACAGTTCCTAGCTTAGGTAGATAGGCTAACTTTATGTGCTTTGGTAAGGAGTCCTCAACTTCTTTTATTCTTTCAGCTAAAATTGATTCACCGATTCCTCCTGTCAGGATTGTGTGATGGAAAATGGTCGGTAATCGGAATGCCTTTTTTATTCTGGGAATAACCTGTTCCTCCATGAGGTACATCATTTCATGTGGGACACCGGGCATTGATATATAAATTTTATTATCCTGTTCAATCCACATTCCTGGAGCGGTACCGGTTAAATTGAGAAGAGTAATACAATTTTCAAGAACCTCTGCCTGTTTAATATTAGATTCAAGTAAAGGGGCTTTGTATTTCTCAAAAATTCGTTTCACATTATCCAGAGCATCAGTGTCTAAACGAAAACCAATGTTAAAATATTCGGCAAGGGTCTTTTTTGTGATATCATCCTTAGTGGGACCAAGTCCCCCGGTGATCAATATTAGGTCTGCCCTATCCTTAGACTCATTTAAAGCCTCAATTATATGTTCCCGATTATCTGAAACAGATGAGATTTGTTTGACAGAAATACCTGCCAGATTAAGCTTTTGAGCCATCCATGCTGAATTTGTATCCACAATCTGTCCAATCAAAATTTCATCACCTATGGTTATTATTTCTGCTCTCATTTTAAAAATTATTATAGAAATCACGTCGTTTACTCAACTTTAAATCCTGAAGGATTGAAGCCTTTACTCTTAAATCTACAGTATAAAATTTAAAGGCTCCAACAGGCGACCATCTGAAGGATAGGTCCCAGCAGTGTAGGTCTCGGTAAATGGAAAATTGGGTTAAACTGAGTTTATTGGCTTGAAAATCATAACCGGAGGTATATTGGACTTTCCATTTTGGGGTTACATTAAAGTCTCCAAAGACATTCAGAGTGTTCGAAACATTAGATTGAAGTCCGTTTTTTGAGTAGTTAAAACTATATGCTGCGCTGACATTCCAGGGAATATTAAAATCCACAAATGCATTAGGGTCTCTACTTATAGCATTCAATTCTTCTTGTTGTCTCAAAGAAAGATTTTGCTTCGATTGATCAATTTGATTGAGGTTATTACTTCTATTTTTAGCAGCATCAGAATTAAAACTAAAATCAGTTGAGAGTCCAAAATTAGTTAACCGGGCAATTTTACCGGATTTTAAAGCAAATTCGTCGATTCTGTTTCCGTCCTTATTAAGCTGGTAAGGGTCAAGAGTGCCAAAAAAATTAATACCAATCTTTTCTTTAAATAAAGCTGTTCTTCCGGCAAATCCAATGGTTGAGAGTTTGAAAGCTTCCGCTGCAAAATTATAATTACCTGAAAATGTCAAACTTTGCAAAATTGGGATATTCACCGAATTTTTTGAAGAGTCTGCCGTAGACTTTATTTTAGCTTCAATATTATTATCAAAACTAAAACCTATTCCTGCTACTCTTCCTGCTGTTGGAGACCCAAAGACAGCATTATCATAAATTGAATACCTACTGATAACCCTAGAAGTATCACCTTCAACGTTTCTGAAATAACCAAAGCGATCAGATCCGAAATCAGGTCGATAGTTAATATTTACCGATGGTGTAATAATATGCCTTAATGCCATCAAATTACCTTTTTTAAAATTGAATTTACCATATAATTTAGTGGCTAAACCGGTACTCATATTATAATCGTAAACTCTACTGAAACCTTGGATGGTGTCTGTAACTTGTGCAAAACCGGAAGCCACAGGATTTAATCGTTTCCTTATGGTTTGTAAATACCATTTTTCACTATACTGCATTCCTGAATTAAACTGAAAATATTTTAGAATATTGAGAGAGAGGTTAATTGGAATATCATGTTGTATTCCATTCCTAAAGTCCTTTAATGACTCCTTTTTAAAAAGTTCGTACTCCTTGGTATTGATTGAATTACTACCTTGCATGCTGTATCCAATGTTCAACCTTTGATACCATTTCTGCTCCCCTGCTCTATCTTTAGAATCAAATGGACTGATAGTTGTCATATTTAAACTAAAACGGGGAAGATCTAAAAACACAGTTTGTTGTTCAATGTCTTGAGAATGCGAAAGGCTGGATGAAAAGTTAAAAAGTCCATTTGCAAAAACCTTACCATAACTAATACTCGATGCAAGTGTATTTCTGGCTATTTCGGTAGGGTTATATGTACCTGCAGCACCGGTATTTGAGAAATATGATCCTGTTCCGGCATTTACTGAAGCACTAAAAGTTGTTCCGGGATTTGCTAGAGGACTTTGGGAGTGACTCCAGGTTAAATTAAAATCTTTATTCGGGTTGTCAAACGATGGAGTACCTTCCACACCATTTTTAGTAGAGGCAAATCTAAAATTTAAGGTACCGTCATACTTATAATTTTTCCGATAACGAGCAGAAGTTCCTAATTCATAAGAACCTTTTGAATATAAGGTACCCCTGGTTGATAGATCCCAGTAATCGCTTAAACCTAGGTAATAACCCAAATCACGCATAAAAAACCCACGAGTATCTTCACCAAAAGTTGGAAACAGTAAGCCTCCGGATCTTTTATTTGGTTTAGGAAAAAATCCAAACGGTAAACCAAGCGGAAGTGGTATATCTTCAATAACCAAATAAGCCGGACCAGTTATGATTTGTTTGTCGGTAGCTATACCTTTACTGATATGAATTCCAAAATGAGGATGAGGCAAATTACAAGTACTGTAAATCCCTCTTTTGAAAAATCCTTCGTCATATTGGTTTTTTTTGAATTGTTGAGCTTGAAGAAATCCACCCTCAACATCTGTAAAAACCCCATATGATTTTCCTTTTTTAGATTTATAGTTAAAAAAAAGTGAATCTGTGCTCAATGGGGGTTCGACACCTTGCATAACCAAAGGCTTGCCAATATATCTTTTGTTTAAGGGATTAATTCTTCCTTTGGCGAAAAGGCTATTGTTCTTCTGATCAAGTCTAATATAGTCGGCTTCAATTTCGAAATCTTCATATTTTACACGGGCGTTTCCATACAAAAAGACTATATTGTTTTTCATGTCAAATCTTGTGGAATCTTCAGCCGCATAAGTTACTTTAGATGTTAATGAGCCTGTTTTTATTATTTTTTTTGTTAGGGTGTCGGTTTTTGACTCGGCAGTACGCAAGGTTGTATCACCTGAAGCGTCGCGGGGTTTTGGAACCGGTCGCTGGGCATACAGTGACTCATTCATTAGTACAGCAATCAGATTAACTGCAAAAAAAAAGATAAAAATGGATTTAATAAATTTCAAATTCAGTGATGAATACTATTTTTGCAATGATTTATTATAATATGCGTCCAAAATTAATCAAAAATATAGCATTGATAAGATACATTTACGTATTACTAGCGCTTCAAATTTTGTTTGCGCAAAATTCAATCGCAAATTCTATTACTGCCACTCCATATCGAATAAAAACTATTGTTTTGGATGCAGGTCACGGAGGGCATGATGGTGCCACAAAGGGATTATTTTCAAGAGAAAAAGATATTGCTCTTCAAGTGGCCTTACGTTTAGGTAAGGCAATTGAAGAAAATATAAAAGATGTCAAGGTAATTTATACACGTACGACAGATGTTTTTATTCCACTTTACGAGCGAATTGGTATCGCTAATCGAAATAAAGCCGATTTGTTTATTTCGATCCATTGCAATTCAATGCCCATAAAAAAAGTAATTAGCGGATATCGAAAAGACGGTCGCGGGCGGCGTGTTCCTATCTATAAGACCGTTCAAAGCACCTCTACAAAAGGCGTGGAAACATTTGTATCAGGTTTTGGTCGTTTGGATGAGCAGGATGTTGTCATGCGTGAAAATGAATCTATACTTTTGGAAAAAGATTATAAGGAAAATTATGAAGGTTATGATCCAAAAGATCCTGAAAGTATTATTCTCCTTTCTTTAATGAAGAATGCCTTTAGAGAGCAAAGCATAAAGTTAGCATCTTATATTCAGGATGAGTATATCTTAAGCGGAAGAATAGACCGAGGGGTTAAAGAACAAAGTCTCGCGGTGTTAGCTAAAGCAGGAATGCCTGCTGTTTTGACCGAAATTGGATTTGTTTCTAATCCTGAAGAAGAGGAGTACATGAATTCTGAACTTGGGCAAAACGAAATTGTTGGAAATTTATTAAATGCGATTCAAACCTATAAGAAACAAGCTGAGCTGGAATAATCTATTTGCTTTAGAAATGTCATTAAAATTGGCATTTGTTTAAGTACAGTTATCTATTTTACATTTAAACACGTGTAAATAAATGAAAATTACAAACGAAACCAAGGTAGGTGTATTAGCTGCAGTTGCTATTGCCGTATTAATTATTGGCTATAGCTTTTTGAAAGGAAACGATGTTTTCTCCCGTGAGAACGAATTTTATGCGATTTACTCGAGAGTTGACGGTTTGACAGTATCCAAGCCTGTTTTGGTCAATGGATATCAAATAGGACGTGTTTCAGATTTAACTTTACAAGCTGACGGTAGAATCTTGGTACAATTCAAAATAGACCCGGAATATGGAATTCCAAAAAATACAATAGCTAAACTGGAGAGTACAGACCTTCTAGGTGGAAAAGTAATTGTTTTTGAGCTTGGAAATGGAAGTGAATTCGCGTCAGACGGCGATACTTTGAATGCCAATATCAAACAAGACTTGATGGATCAGGTAGAACCGGTTCAGAAGAAAGCCGAGCAAATTATTGCACGAATGGATTCAGTTTTAACATCCGTTAACAGTACCTTAAGTCCTGATTTTCAGAGGAATTTTGACCGTAGTTTCGCAAGTATCGCAAGAACATTAGAAACTTTAGAAAGAACTACCACTACAGTAGATGCTCTGGTGGGTACTCAAAGTTCAAAAATATCAGGAATTATGTCTAACCTGGAATCTATATCATCCAACTTTAAGAATAATAATGAGAGTATAACGTCCATCATTAATAATTTTGAAAAAGTATCAGATGATGTTGCAAAAGCAAATTTTGTACAAACTATAACAGCGGCGAATAATGCAGTTGCCGAGCTTCAATTAGTAGTCAATAAAGTTAATTCAGGGAATGGGACTCTTAGTCAATTAATCAATGATGAACGCATGTATAATAATTTGAACAATGCAGCTTCTAATCTTAATAAATTAATGATTGATCTAAAAGCAAATCCAAAACGCTATGTAAGCTTCTCTATTTTTGGGGGTAAAAAATAGTAAGTTTGATTTCAAATTTGAAAGGTTTGGCCCTCAACTGCCAATGAAGTATCCTGAAATACTGTTTTGGCCTCTTCTAACAATGGATTCAAATCCTTGTACCTAGCAGAAAAATGTCCAATTAAAAGTTTCTTTACCCTGGCTTTAGCTGCAACTTCTGCTGCTTGAAGTGAAGTCGTGTGAAAGGTTTCCTCTGCCCGCTCCAGCATTTCATTCAAAAAAGTGGCTTCATGGTATAACAGATCAACACCGGAAATATGGTTTATATACTTCCAGCTACAAATAGTGTCTGAACAATAGGCATATTTTCTGGGTATATCAGGTTCAGTTGTCAGTTCTTCTGCAGCATGTATCACACCATTTTTGTCTATAAAGCTCTCCCCGATTTTTATCAAGGGAATCATCTCATTGGGAATAGACAATTCCTCGATTTTTGTTTTGATCATTTTTCTCAATCGCTGTCTCTCGGTAAACAAAAAACCGGTACATGGAATTCGGTGATCCAACGGAAAGCTATCAACTGTTAGATCATGACTTTCAAAAATACGATTGATCTGATCATCTCTTGTGGCTTGAAAATTAATCGGAAATCTAAGACTAGTTTGTGAATGCTTAAATTGGATATCAATGATTTCTTTCAATTCGGCGGGACCGAAAATATCCATTGGTTTATTTCGTCCGTTTAGATGTAGAGAGGACAAAAGACCTACCAGACCCAGGTAATGATCACCGTGAAGATGGCTGATATAAATTTGGTCAATTCGATTAGCTTTCAGACCAAAATTTAATAATTGATTTTGGGTGGCCTCACCACAATCTATTAATATAAAATTTTCGTTTACATTTAATACTTGGGCAGATGGATTACGATTAAAAATTGGAGTGGATGAACTGCTGCCCAAAATAGTGACTTCGAATTTCATCAGCAGACCATTGTAAGAAATTTCTAATTTCTTTTTAAATCTTTTTCTATTTCCTCCATGAAAATAAGATCAATACCTTCATCCACAGAACCTACAATATTTAAAATATTCTCCAGTTGGGAGATGGAGATTAATCTGGAAATATTTTCGTTAATTCCCGTAAGAATAAAAATACCGTCTGAATTTTTACAAATTCTGTGTCCAACAAGCAAACTGCTCAAGCCCGAAGAATCTGAATACTTGACATTTGAAAGGTCTAAGATGATATTCCGCTGACCTTCAGAATTACTAAGTATAAATTCAGACTTTAACTGAGGAGAAATCAAACTGTTTAATTTATTCTCATTCAGTTTAATTAAAACGTATTTTTCGTGTTTATCGACAGTACATTTCATGATTGCTAATTTAATTAAAGTATTTCTAATTCGAGTAATTAAATTAACTCAACCTTTTCAAAGCTTCTATTATATTATTCTCTACCCTGTTTAAGGCATTAAAATACTCATGTTTAATAAATTTATCGCCTGTTATTTGTTCATAAAGTTCAATGTATCTCTCTGAAATGGACCGGACAAACTCAGGTGACATTTCAGGAATCTGTTGATCTTCTTTTCCTTGGAATCCGTTATCAATTAACCATTTACGAACAAATTCCTTTGATAATTGCTTTTGAGGTTCATTTTTATCCTGACGTTCCTGGTAACCATCTTGATAAAAGTATCTTGATGAATCGGGAGTATGAATTTCATCAATAAGATGTATTCTGCCGTTTACTTTTCCAAATTCATATTTTGTATCAACAAGAATCAATCCCTGATCTGAGGCCATTTCTGTCCCCCGTTGAAACAATGCATGGGTATATTTTTCAAGTAAATTATAATCTTGTTCTGCGACAATATTCCGATTGATGATTTCTTCCCTTGAAATATCTTCATCATGGCCAATCGAAGCCTTCGTTGTTGGTGTAATAATTGGAAAGGGTAATTTATCGTTTTCCTTGAGTCCCTCTGGAAGAATAACTCCACAAACCGAACGCCTACCGGATTGATATTCACGCCAGGCATGACCTGCAAGATACCCACGAATGACCATTTCGACTTTAAAAGGTTCACAAATTTTTCCAATGGTAACATTTGGGTCCGGAACATCTAGTATCCAGTTTGGAACAATATCTTGAGTAGCCCGAAGAAATTTTGCAGCAATTTGATTCAAGACCTGCCCTTTGAATGGGATTGGTTCAGGAAGGACCACATCAAATGCTGAAATCCTGTCAGTTACAACCATTACGAGTAAATGGTCCGCTATAGTATAAACATCACGAACCTTACCCTTATAAAATTTACTTTGTCCGGGTAAATTAAAATGGGTTTCTTTAATAGCACTCATGAGGCAGACCTTTCGATGGTTAATTAAAATTAAAATTTCAAATACATTTTAAAAATCTATTGTATATCTCCGTAAGCCCTTAATATATTTTTAACGAGTTTGTGTCTAACCACATCATCACCATTTAGATATATTATTTCGATTCCTTTTATTTGCCTTAATATTTTCAATGCAGTATTGAGTCCGGATTGTTGCTTTTTAGGCAGATCGATTTGAGTTATGTCGCCGGTGACAATAAATTTAGCAGTAGGACCCATACGAGTTAGAAACATTTTTAATTGCAAATCCGTAGCATTTTGAGCCTCATCAAGTATGACAAAACAATTATCCAAGGTACGGCCGCGCATGAAAGCCAAAGGTGCAATTTCAATAGTTCTGTTTTCAAGAAATACTTTTAATTTATCCGCAGGAATCATATCATCCAAGGCATCATAAAGCGGACGGAGGTAAGGATCTATTTTTTCTTTAAGATCACCCGGCAGAAAGCCTAGATTTTCTCCTGCCTCAACTGCAGGTCTTGTTAATATAATTCGCTTTATCTCCTTGTTTTTCAATGCTCTAACGGCTAAAGCTACTGCCGTATAAGTTTTACCGGTACCTGCCGGACCAATAGCAAAAATAATATCATTTTTACCAATACTGTCGACCAATTTACGTTGATTAGCGGTTCTGGCTTTAACAACAATACCATTTGGTCCGAATACTATGGCTTCCCCACCTGTATTACTTATTGTTTTAACATTTTCAGAATCATTGATTTCTTGAATACTTGCTCCAAGCAGCTGCTCAAGATTTTTAAGACTTAAGCTTTGAAATTGATCTACATGTTTGATTATTTCTTCAAACTTTGCTGAAAAAGCATTCAATTCCTTATCGTCACCGAGCACTTTAACTCCATTTCCCCTGGCTACTATTTTAATTTTGGGGAAATGTTTTTTAAATATTTCAAAATTTTCATTATTTGCTCCCCAAATAACAACTGGGTCTACATTTTCTATGCTAAGATTCAGTTCGTTCAATTTGTGCTATTTTTTAGTACAGAGCGTAATTATTTGAGATTAAAATTCAATATTTGTAGCGTGATAATCCATCGCAAGAATAACAATAAATATTCACATTTTAAATGGCAATAATTACTTTAACTACCGATCTGGGCTACAAGGATTTTTATCAGGCTGCCCTGAAAGGAAGTATACTGAACCAATTCCCCGGTGCAAATATAGTAGATATAAGTCATCAAATTTCTGCCTTTAATATTCCTCAGGCAGCATTTATTCTAAGAAATTCCTTTCATTATTTTCCAAAGGGAACAGTACATCTGATCGGTATAGATTCAGTTTTTAACGAAAAAACTAAATACTTAGCCCTAAAGTATAGAGATCATTTTTTTGTGGGTTCAGATAATGGAATTTTCTCTTTATTATTTGATGAAGCCCCTTCAGAAATAGTGGAGCTAAATATTATTCAGGATTTAAAGTTTCTTCATTTTCCCCTTTCGGATATATTTCCAAAAGCTGCAAGTCATCTTGCAAAAGGAGGAAAATTGCGCGAAATTGGAATTCCCCTGAGCAATGTTGAGGAAAAAATGACTCTTCAGCCGGTAATAGAGAAAGATATAATCCGAGGAAGTGTGATTTACATCGATTCATTTCAAAACGTAATTACCAACATTACTAAAGAAGTGTTTACTAAAATTCAACAGAATCGTGGTTTTACGCTATTCTTCAAAAGAAATGAGTCCATTACTCAATTGAGTTGGCATTATAACGAAGTACCTGAAGGTGAAAAACTATGTCTATTCGGAATCAGTAATCACCTTGAAATAGCGATTAATAAAGGTAATGCAAGCGGCTTGCTTGGGCTTAATCTCAATGATATTGTAAGAATTGAATTCAAATAATGATTACCAGAATTGTTAAAATGACCATTCAGGCTAATAATATTCAGGATTTCGAGAACATTTTTTATGACTCTGAAAGTCTGATTTTAGCCTTTAAAGGATGTAAAAGTGTAAAACTTTTGAAGGATCTAAATAATGAATGTGTACTATTCACCTTGAGTTTATGGAACAGCGAGGAAGACTTAAATGCCTATAGAAAATCTTCTCTATTTATAACGACCTGGTCGAGAGTTAAACCACTGTTTGCTCAAAAAGCAGAAGCCTGGAGTTTAAGCTCCTGTTAAAATTAGTTTTTAAGTTATCTTTATAGAATAAGGGCATATTTATTATTTGATCAATCAAGTTTTTACCCTGAATATTTGTTCTTGCCACGAAATTCAAGTTAAAAAACAATAGATCCTTAACTAAAGAACAGATAGCTTTATTTTAAACAAAAATAGCCGTAGAAATAAAAGTGCTTTATTTAAACTGAATACCAGTTATATGAGTCATTTTCACATGATTTTCAAAGAAAATAGCACCGGAATACCACAGTATATTTTCTAAAGTAAAAAATTATTTGCTTGCAACAATTTTATCAGTAAACGTATAATTTATTGATTCTTATCTGCCTTATTGATCAGCATGTTCTATGCCAGCAATAAAAATGAGCAAAGATCGAAAGGTCTATTAAAAATAATGCTTAAATAACGCTAATTTTGCCAATTCCTAATCAAGGATATTACTCATATAAAAATGGCACGTGCTCGATTAAATAGCGGTAACGCTCAAGCTGAAGAACTTCCAAAAGCTAAGATTAACAAAGATAGTATAAAGCAGGTCATGAGATTATTAAGTTATCTCAAACCTTATCGTAAAAAATTTTTCCTGGGTTTATTATGCCTTATCTTTTCAAGCACCAGTTCGTTTTTGTTTCCTTTGTTGATGGGAAGATTAATTGGTATCGGAGCCCAGGCGGAACAGGAAGGTAGAATGGTGCCGAATGAGATATTAGATATTTTTCCTACTGAAATTAATACAGTTGCCCTCACCTTATTGTGCGTTTTGTTTATTCAAGCTATTTTTTCTTATTTCAGAATTAATTGGTTTGTGGAGGTGGCAGAAAAAGGTTTGGCAGATATTCGTCGTGACACCTATCATAAACTCATCACATTACCGATGAATTTCTTCTCTCAAAGGCGAGTTGGAGAGTTGAACAGTCGACTTTCAGCAGATCTCTCACAAATTCAGGATGCGATAACCACCACCTTGGCTGAAATGATTAGACAAATCATCATTTTTACCGGTGGCATAACTTTTTTAATTCTTGTTTCCGGTAAATTAACTTTTATGCTTTTAGCTGTGCTACCAATTTTGGTGCTTGTAGCGGTAACATTTGGTAAATTTATCAGAAAAATTTCCCGGCAAGCTCAGGATAAACTGGCCGAATCAAATACGGTTGTAGAGGAAACGCTTCAGGGTATCTCCAATGTAAAAGCTTTTGTAAACGAGTCCTATGAAGTAGAACGGTATAACAAAAGTATTCGTGAAGTCGTAAAAATCGCTTTGCGAGGTGCGAAATTCAGGGGAATATTTGCTTCATTTATTGTGTTTTGTCTTTTTGGGGTAATTGTCTCAGTTGTTTGGTATGGTTCTTATTTGGTTCAAATTGGAGAGATAAGCATAGCAAGCATGTTCACTTTTATTCTTCTTTCAACTTTTGTAGGGGCTGCAATGGGAAGTTTCCCTGAGCTTTATGCTACCATGCAAAAGGCAGTCGGTGCAAGTGAGCGGGTTTTAGAAATATTGGCGGAGGAAAATGAACCCATCGCTATGGATGAAAAGAAGAATGGAATTAAAAAGATTATTCGGGGAAATTTAGAATTTAAAAATGTGGTATTCTCCTATCCTTCGCGCAAAGAAATTACAGTATTAAATGGGGTTTCATTCGATGCAAAAATGGGAGAAAAAGTAGCTATTATAGGCCCTAGCGGAGCAGGAAAATCTACTATAGCCGGACTTATTTTGAGATTTTATGAACCTGAATCCGGATCAATACTCTTTGACGGGACTTCCTCCAATGATTTTTCTCTGACTGATATCAGGAATCAGGTTGCCATTGTACCTCAAGATGTTTTGTTATTTGGGGGTACCATACGTGAGAATATTGCTTATGGTAGATTAACTGCCTCAGAAGAAGAAATTCAAATAGCTGCTAAAAGGGCAAATGCTCATGAATTTATTCTTTCGTTTCCGGAAGGTTATGACACCTTGGTGGGCGAACGAGGAGTAAAACTTTCGGGGGGTCAGCGGCAAAGGATAGCCATCGCAAGGGCATTATTGAAAGATCCGGCCCTACTTATACTCGATGAAGCTACATCTTCATTAGATTCTGAATCCGAACGTCTCGTTCAGGAAGCTTTGGAGGAACTTATGAAAAATAGAACCTCTGTAATTATTGCTCATCGCTTATCCACAATCAGGGAAGCTGACCGGATTATTGTTCTTGATAAAGGAAAAGTTGTTGAAAGCGGAAATCATATAGAATTGATGAAGAATGAAAATGGCTTATATCGTTATTTGAGTCAATTGCAATTAGAAAATCAGGAAACGGAATTAAATTGATTATTTTAAACTGCTTTAATTCCTAAACAGCCTTTTTAAAATTTATGAAATTAACGATATGGGGAGCTGCACAGCAAGTTACAGGCAGTATGCATCTTCTTCAAACAGACAATTATAATATTCTGGTAGATTGCGGCTTAGATTATGAAAGGGATACCTGGATTGAAAAAAACGAAGCTTTTCCGTTTTCACCCTCCACTATTGATTTAGTGATTCTTACGCATGCCCATATTGATCATTCAGGAAATATTCCAACATTGATTCGTCATGGATTTGAAGGACAAATACTTTGTACTCCGGCAACTGCCGACCTAACAGAATTACTCTTATTAGATTCAGTAAATGTTTTTCTCAGTAAACAAAGAAAAAAGCGAACAGGGAGACGCGGTTTTTCTGAAGGACCTAGACCGCTTTATTTACAAAAGCATGTCATGGAAACCGTTGATCGCTTTGTCACAATCGGATTTAATAAAACTTTTCAAATTAATGGACAAATCAGCCTGGTTTTTATTCCGATAGGACATCTTCTGGGTGCAGCGGCGGCCGTTTTGACAATTGATGAAAATGGCATAAAAAAAACTATAGCTTTTAGTGGAGATATTGGAAGAAAAAATTATCCGGTTTTCCAGGATCCGGAAACTCTTCCACAGGTCGATTATCTGGTATGTGAATCAACATACGGAGGACGAATTCATCAATCGACTCAAACTGTCGATGAGCTATTAACTGCAACAGTTAATGAAGTTTGTTTAAAAAATCCGGGCCGTTTGATCATTCCGGCATTCAGTGTGGGTAGAACCCAGGCAATGGTTTTTTCTTTAAACAAGTTATTCAATCAAGGCAGGCTTCCTAGAATAAAAGTATTTGTGGATAGCCCTTTGGCTGGATATGCAACTGATATATTCAGAAAACATCATGCTTTATTGAACCAGGAAGCACAGGAATTTTATACTAAACTTGGAGATGAGTTTGAATTTGAAAACCTGGAATATATTCATGATATGAATGTCAGCAAAGCGATCTCTAACTATTATGAGCCTTGTATTATCATTTCATCTGCCGGAATGCTTGAAGGGGGTCGAATTCAAGATCATCTTTACTACAACATTTCGAATTATTACTGTACTATCCTCTTTATTGGATATTGTTCAAAAGGAACTTTAGGTCATCGACTTTTGCGTGGTGATCCTATAGTTAATTTAAGACATCGTGAATTGTCAGTATTTGCAAGCATAAAACAAACTGATTTATTCAGCGGGCATGCTGATCAGAAGGGTCTTCTCGATTTTGTTAAACAACAGAATTCTGCGAAAATTAAAAAGGTATTTCTTGTTCATGGTGAAATCGCTTCGATGTTGTCTTTTAAAACCCTCCTATCAGAACATGGATATTCAGTGGAGATTGCAGAAAGAGGAAGGACTTACCAGCTGGATTAGCCTATTAATTTAAACTGAGTCTGATACATGAAAGATTAAAAGCATCCTTAAAATGGATTTTATACCGCTCCGTATGCCTATGATTTGATTTTGGAAAGCAATACCTACATGTTATCGCTTCGTTTAGTCCTTTCCTCCGGAGTATTTCCGGCAAGAAATGGTACTTGATTTCAGATGATTCGTAGCCGGAAGATACTTCCTGCGGCAAGGTTTAGTTTACCCGCTGCTGTTTTTCATCGCAACAGGCAGTCCGGTAATAGCGCCCCAGGCCCTATTAATTAAACCCGGGTGGCAGCCCTATCTTTTTTGCCTAACTGAATGTTAGGTGAGCTATTCAACGCTCAGCAAAAAAATAGGGCAGAACACGGGACTGGAATAAGCCAGGAGCACCAGACCCTGCTTTCCAAAAGCTTAGATAAATAATCAGGCTCCGGTAAGAGCTTATATCGATCTCAGGTTAACTTAGATAATGAATCAGAAGTCCGACATCAAATTTTGGCTCAAACCAAGTAGATTTTGGAGGCATGACCTTACCTTCATCAGCAACCCTCATTAATTGTTCAATACCGGTAGAAAATAAGGTTATCCCCGCAACAAATTCCTTCTGATCAACTTTTTTAATCAGCTCATCGATTGGTAACGTACCGGGAAAAAAATCTATACCGGTATCCGTTTGCGGATCAAAAATCTTTAGGATTCTCGAAAAAATATACTCCTGAATGATATGAACATCAAGTTCATCAACCGGACTTTCATTGCTCAAGAATTCATGTTTAAAATCCAAATAATACCATTGACCAGAAATATACATTCCAAAGGTATGAAGCTGGGTCGGAAGAACAGGCTGTTCAGAAGACCTTAAGTTAAAATAGATTTTAATTTTTTCTAGAAATTCCGGAACGCTAAATCCTCTTAAATTATTAATTAAGCGGTGAAAGGCAAAGATTTTTAATTGATCAGTACTCATATAAACCGAGGTAAAGAAATTATAATCCTCGTCTCCCCTATGCTTAAGATTTAATTTTCTTCGTTGTATTCCATATAGCGAAGCTGCTGCTGCTCTATGATGGCCATCGGCAATGTAAGAGCCTGAGAGACCATCAAATAAATTTACAATGGATTTAATAATTTCGGTTTGATTAACAATCCATAAATTATGTTGAGATTGAGCTTTAGCGTACGAAATATCAGGTGCCAATAAGAGGATTTTTGAAATGATGTGGTCAATTTCCTCAATGCCTTCATAAGTAATTAAAACCGGATTAGCATCAATACCTGTTTCTTGTAAATAATAAATCAAATACTGCTCCCTATCTGCCCTAGTATGTTCATGTTTTTTTACCACATTATTGAGATAATCATCTATTGATGTAGTGGTCCAAACGCCGGTTTGTGACAGTCCATTGGTGATTATCTGATAAATATAGATGGAAGGTTCAGGGTCTCTGTATAAAATTCCCTGATCTAAAAATTCTTCAAAATTTTCGTTGATCTTTTTATAGGCAAGATCATTTTTAGAACCTAGTAAAAAGATATTGTCTAATTTTGGAACAAGCATATTGACGTAGGAGTATGGGTTTTTTTCCCGTATATGCTTAGCTTCACTCAGACTTAAATTTTCTAATTTAAGTA
>Ga0194133_10003072_pt1 | contig 24425 bp, 9 predicted proteins | sample TA2KigOf40mmetaG_FD_155448 | JGI IMG/M metagenome (GOLD analysis project Ga0194133, IMG submission 155448) | Freshwater microbial communities from Lake Tanganyika, Tanzania - TA2015055 Kigoma Offshore 40m | ecosystem: Environmental > Aquatic > Freshwater > Lake | place: Tanzania: Lake Tanganyika...
AAAGGCCAACTCAACCACAGGAAACGTCCATCCCACTCAACCCAAAGGTGTGAGTGCGCTTGATTTCCTTTAATCAACTCACCCCGAAGGAGTGAGTGTGTTTGATTTTATTTCATTCAGTAGCCCCAAAGGGGTGATTGCGTATGGCTGTCCGAAGGCCATCTCAACCATGAGAAACGTCAATCCCACTCACCCCGAAGGGATGAGTGCATTTGTATTCCTTTCATCCACTCCCAAAGGGAGAAGTGTGTACAGCTGGCCAAAGGCCAGATCAACAATAGGAAACATTTATCCCACTCACCCCAAAGGGGTGAGTGCGTTTGGTCTTTTCTCATTCACTCACCATGAAGGGGTGAGTGCCTATGGCCAAAGGTCAACCATAAACAACGTCCACCCCACTCAACCAGAAGGGAGGAGTGTGTACGGTTGCCCAAAGGCCAGCTCAACAATAAATAACGTCCATCCCACTCACCCCGAATGGGTGAGAATCTATGAAGGTCTTTATATATCATGGATCCCAAAAGGCTAAGGAGAGACTTGATCTGTTAATCCTTGATCTAAATACAAATCTGCAGAGCTCTGGCCCGAAAACATTTTATGCGAACTTATCATGGGTTTCAATTATCCAAAAAAAGAGAGATAAAAAGATATTGTATTTATCTTATATTATATTACCGATATAAAATGAAAGAAGTTGAGGTTTACCGCCTTAAGCAAAAACAACAACTTTTTTAAAAACAAAATAGTCTGTCCGCTCTCAATCAGCAAAAATTTTTTTTACATGTTTCAAAAATAAAAATTATTTTTCTTTTCAAATCTTACCGAAAAAGCAGAAAATCTTAATTCACCCTTCATTTCGACCGAATATTTATGAATTCCCATGTGTGATTTATATTTCAGGATTAAAGTTGCCTTTGCCATAGGATGGGCTCGACTTAAAACAAGTCACAAACAGGTGATTTACGATGACATAACATGTAGCCAAGACAAAGCAGAGCATTTTTAAGTGTTTCTTGGGATGAAAAAAAGGCAGGCAAGCATCGTTTCATTCTTATCTCTATTGAACAACGGTTTTTTTGTTCCAAGATGATGCTTTAAATGAAGCTTTCATGGTTCTAAAAATCATGCAGACAAGCAATTTATTATTAGAAAAGTTCTTCATTAAGATTTATTATCTCATCTGATACAATCTATAGTAAAAGAGAATATGATTTTTTATTGCTCTTAAAAAGTATTACTTCATCCACTTTTAGTTATACAACCTAACCAAATGATACTCAATTAGTCTGCCTTCAAGATACCTCAAGGCCTTTACTTCCACTAATCTATCTAGTTAGTGATCTAAGCTTAAGAGACCTTCAGGGAATTTCTCAAAAGCTGAAAATCTTTTAAGATGTACCTCCAATCCTCGAGTGGGCTTTTAGTCGTCAAAGCAACCAATTAGAATCAATTTATCCCCTTGATTTTAGGTTACCACCAAAACTATAACAATGATTGTCGAGGTTGTTATGGTTGAATGGTCATGGCATCAATATGGGGATTGGAAGATCCTGGATTCAAAAGCTGACAACTCCTGGCAACCTACGACCCTGGGTTGTCACACCAACAAAAGAATTCCTCACCAACGGTGTGCCTTTTTTTCTTGAGTGTCTAGCGAAATTGATCATGTAATTCACTTTAGATCCTAGCTGAAAATCCTTTTTTTTGTTTGTGTATTTTGTGGCAACCCAGGGACAAAGGTTGACGGAGGTGTCAGGGTTCAACCCTGTCGGGATTTGAACCCCTGACCTACAGATCTCCAGCCAGATGCCAGGCCACAGCAACCCCTAATGACAAATTTTTAACTATAATGGCAAAAATATTACAAGGTATGATTTTAAATACTTTTAAAAAAATTAACAGCAAGTACCTATTTGTATTTGTGATTGCTTTCTTTGGCTTCATCTTTTAAACATTAAAAATCAAATTCTTACTTTTTAAAAACCGAGATTTAGAGCATGCAGAAATGTATTTCTACATGCTCTTTTAACACAAACTTTTTTCCATTTTTACAGTAATCGAAATACTTCATATCAAGAAATGATATGACTTGCAGATCACCTTTGATCTAAACTAATCCAAGTGATAGTATAGTTAAAGTCAATTCAATAGTCAAAATATAAAGTTGAAATGAATTGAGAAAAATAAAATAAAATTTGTCAGAATTGCATAAAGATTTTCTCATCACATTAAGGTTAGTGACACCAAAACAGTCAAAATCCAATAAAGGATCCTCTAAGTGGGAGTCTGTCATTAACATACACATTAGATCCTAGTTCATCATTAGAGGTGTTGTTTAGATTAATGACTGCGTTGGCAGTTGAATAGTTAGCCCACTATCATGGGGTGGCCTTTTGGTGATGGTTTGTCGGATTTTGTGTCTGACATCTCTGACAGCAGCACTAATAGCCTTATAATGTTGGCTATTTTCTATGAATGATGTGTTATTTGACCGAGGTTATGGCTAAGAGTAACTCCTAACGCTTTGATGGCTGGCACTGACTTGACCTTTAAGACTTATATTTTATATTTTAAGTAATTTTAAAAATTTAAAAGAAATAATTACCTTAATTACAATTCCCAAACCTGGAAAAAATCAAAGCAAAACATTTTCTTAGTTTCTATCTGTAAAAGAATTGATTTTTGTCTCCATCTCCATTTCTTTTATATCTTTCTGTTCTGAGCTGAGGCGTTTCTGTGTCATTCATCAGCACAGATAAAAGAATCTTAGTAAAACAAATTTGTATTTGGCTGCATGTGAAGACTGAAATGGAACTCTTTACAACAAAGTACCTTTAATTGTCCTCTTTTCTGTACAGTGAAGAGCTATTTCTAGATATGATTTTAAAGTAAACAACATCCAAACCCAAAGGCAAAGAATTTTTCTCATTTCTAACTATAGTGATGCAACTTAAACAGGCCATAAATTGTCTGGTTGGTTGCAAAACTTTTCTTTGACTTTTGACTAATGCTTTTCTCACCACAGGAAAATTTTTATTTGGATCAGGGATAATTTGTAAAGGTTATAAGCCCTTGATATATTTTTGCATTATTGACCATTTTAAAAGTAATTTTTCAATGCTAAAAATAAATTAAATTATTCTTAAAAGGATGATATTATTCTAAAGTTTCTAATCCCTGTCTTTTTTCAATTTTTGACCTTTACATCAATTCATTCTCACACTTCTGGAAATCTGAACTAGAGCCTTTAGACTTTAATTAGATTTTAACAAGCTATGTATTAAAATGAATTTTCAAAAATTGATTTTGTACACTATTCTGACGGCTTTCTAAAACTTTTTTGATCACCTCAGGTAGTAGGAAAGGAGAGGGGGAGGTGGGCTGGCCAAAGGGAGAGCAGCTATTAAAAATGTGTTAAGCGTAATGGGCTTATACTTTAATTGCTTGCATTAAAAAGCATTATAAGAAGATCCCAGGTATTTTATTCTGAATGAAAAGCAGCTTATCTTTTACATCCTATGGTGAACAAAAGATTCCAGGCGTGGTTATTAACTTAGCCCCAGAGCCTTATGTTTCAGATCCTTAGCCAGATCCCTTAACCATAAAGGGTCATAATATCCATCATTAAACACTTGAGAGAAAATTTTGAGAATCTTTATTTTTCTGTCTTTGTGTTTAAAAGTAGGCAAGTTACAACTCAAATCTGGGAGGGAATAAGTCAATCCCAGAATGTGATAAGGATAAAGATTGCGGTGGCAATGAGTTTCTGTGTCAGTGGTGCTCTTGATCAGAGGCCAAGGGTGCGGATTATAAAATGTTAAGCGCCCAATTTTGACTTTGGTTTCAATAACTTGAAATTGAGTACCCCTCAAGTTAACAAAATTTGTTCAAAGATTATCTGATAGTCTTTGCCAGGTCAAACAGCATATTGATACCTGCCTAATGGAGCTTCAATCCAAAATTCTAGAATCTTTGTCGAAATACTTAAACTCTCTTTAGTCTAAATATTTGTTTAAAATATGGAAGAATTGTTGCTAGAGGCTCAGACAGTGAGTGAGCTGGCAAGGAGGGATTAAGGTTACCAAGAAGAAAGAAATTCAAAGGGCAAAAGTGGGGTTCATAATGAGCTGATGTGATTGCCTCTACACAACATTCTAAAGGGTTTTAAATCTTCATTTCTTTTTAAAGACAAAAGACTGGAAGTCAGAAATTACAATGTTTATAGGAAAAATATAAAATCAATCCTTGAAATTAGTCAAACTTTCCCTCTGGACTACCACAAAGCATAATTCTCTTCTTCACGAAACATGTTTACTCGATATTTAGAGCTAAAATTGGTGACAATCACTTCATTTTGAAAAAGGAGGGAAAAAGGTTCATTTTATGTCAAGTTAAAACCTCAAAACGCAGCAAAAAGTACTTACGAATTTTCAAACAAAATATATATTTCTCTTAGATATCTGAGTTACAAAAAACCCCATTATGCTTACATCTGGATAACATTACAAATTGAACCATCTGGCTTCAAATAGCATGATCCAATTCATTTAAGCTGCTTTTGTTGTCCATATAGATAAACTGACAAATCATTTTATCTTTTTTGCACAAATTGAATTGAAAGTTTAAATGCCACAAGAAAACCCTTTACCAACTATGAATCCTTTGCAGAATAGATTATTGTTCTTTCAACTGTATGAAATGTTTTGTATGAACGAGGAAATGAAATTTTCAAGATTTTGAGCCCAACTGATTTCATATTTCTTACACGATAAAAATTCAGCCAAGAGAGAATTTGTCAAATAATCAATGCATAATTTTCTAGTGCTGGTGATTGAAAGTGCAAATTTAAGGACAAAGACAACTTTTTCTGGCAAAATTGGTGATTGAGAAAAGGGTAATTACAAAATTAGGGGGATTGGGGTAAGTGAGCTGTGTCATTAGTGTCTCAAGGGTAAGGAATAAGGCCCCTTGGGAAAGGACATGTGGACTGAATTCATGTCGAGTATTTTTAAAATGATTGCCCATCAATTTGAATAAAAGGAAGCTTTTTTGACTCAGTTGTTGATTGAGGGAAATATCAGATGATTTTATGCAACCCAAAAATTGCAACTCCTTCAGAATGTACAAACTACTTTAGAGACAAGATGGCTTTAAAAATGTTTTAAAATGGTGAAATTTCTCTAGCTAAGACCTCATCAAAATTGCATCTATAAATGGCAGAAATCTTGGAAAAACAAAGATAATGGACAAATCAAAAAAGAAATTTGGAAAGCATAAAAACAAACTTGAACTTCACAAACTCTTATAAAAGTATTGATCATGCATCAAAATTGCTTGAGCCTATATTGCACCAGATAATAATCATTTTACAAATCACATGAGCATAGACTAGGGCTCTTTGCAAAACCCATGATAATTGATTGATTGACAGCTTATAGTTGGTTGAGGAATTGATTCTTCTAATACTGAAGTATTAGACTTTACAACGATTCCCTACACTGTTATTGTGTCTTTAAGTCACCTGAACTATCTATCCCTTGTTAAATTTTGGCAATGTTATTTTCTGATGTAAGTATTTTGTATTTTTAATAATTAAATCAGGGCTTTCTGTTCTTGTGATATATGTACAACCATCAATCCTGCCTGTTGTAACCATCATGTTAGATGATTTTTTAAAGACAAATCCGGGGGTTAAAGATTTGCCCCGACCGGGAATTGAACCCCAGTCTCCGAGTCCACAGTCAGATGCCATAACCATTAGGCCATGGCCATGTTTTAACATTTTTAAAATACGCCTTGCGACTTTTTTAGTCATTTCTTTGAGGCACACTAGGTGGTTTATTTTTAATGGAAATCCGGCACGTAACCATCTTGACCACTCTGACTCCCTTCCAAATTACCAAATCAGTTTTTAAAATGGGGTCCAATTCATAACCAACATACTTCAAAGTCTACTTTCTCTTATATCTTTTTATTTGACTTTACTTCAATCTTTTTCATACTTTGTTGTAATTTTTACATTTTTCATCCAAATTTTGAATGATTACAATAGAGAAATTAACTCTAGAACTAAATCCCAGGCAAACAATCTTTCAACCCTAACATCAGGCCTTCCAGTCCTTAAATTAAATCTTTTTGCATCAAGATAATATTTGTAACTTTTGATTTGAATCACAAACAACAACCTGTGTGTCAAATGTCTTTAATCATTTTGATGACTTTTACCCTCATAAACTGCTAGCATAAAAAACCTTGACAAAACTATCAAACCTTCTTTGCTTGAGGTCTTTAAGCAAGCAAGAAGTTTTAATCAAATAATATCAGTTTTGAGTGCTTTTATCTGCTTTCAAATGTAGCTTCATTAAGAAAAAAGTTTGTAGTGTAGAAAAAATTAATCTTAATGGCAGAGGCCTGCCTAAAAAGATACTACAAAAAAGTATGTAAAAAAACACTTGATTTAATTTGTTTCCATTCTCAAGCCTCCATCTCCTTTTTTAACCATTTTTCAAAACCACAGTTGAATAAATTAAGTTTAAATCCATTTATTGTCCAGACGAGACTCTTTTTCGTAGATACAAAACTTCAAATCTGTTTGAAATCTCTGCATCCCTAGAGAAAAGTAAAACTTTTATAAAAGTAGGTAAAACTTTTTCCTGCTAAGCTAATAAGTTGATCTTTTGTACACTTTTGATGTTGGTTATTTTTGATAAATAATCGTTTCTTTTTATGACCGTTTGTGTGAGTCCAACCAACAACCAAGAACCACCTCTATGCCGAACCATCACCCAATCCAATTTGTTTTTCCCAAATGGCAGCAGGATTTCTCTTATGTTGGCTGGTGTAATCAATCTGCTACGCTCACTTCCGGCCTAGTTGTCGGAGGTCATTGTTATCTGGCTAGTCTTTTTTTGTGTGTCGCTGCTTGATGCCTTCACAAAGATTTTTCCACTTTAAAAAAAAACAAACAAACTTACTAAAACTTTTTCTCCTCAGCTTTTTTTATGTTCTCACCATCCGTCTACATTTTGTATTTTTCTTTTGAAAGCAAGGAAAAAGCAGGTTTCTGCAAAATTGAACCCTCTGAGAACAACAAAAGGGTTACTAAATATTTTCTTGAGAGCTAAAAAGTAGAAAGAAACAAAATTATCAGGGTTGATTTGCAACTTTAATTTTTTGAGGAAAATGTCTATTTTTAGAATTTTCGTACAAAAGCTCAGAAATGAAAATAAATAGATTAATCTTTCCAGTACGGTAAGTGCAGGTATTTTAAATCTCTTGGGCTAATTTCCTGGCCATTGAAGTTCTGAGGGATACGATGTTTCAGGTTCTTTGGTGCCTTTTTCGAGGAAATCTTACAAGAAAAGAGCACAAGTTCTTAAGTTCATATTAAAAATGGTATTAGAAGTTTTGATTTGTTGACACCCGCCCTCAGGGGTCTAAAAAATCTACTATGGAGGAAATCATTTAAGAAAAGCTGCTCAGTGGCTCTGTTTCTGTTAGCAAACAAATTTTCAGCTCAATGCTTTCGACAAAAAAGGCCCATTTTTTCCTCCAGCTCCCTAAAATTCATTTATTAATGAAACTTAACATGAAACATGGGTTTGCCATGGCTGAGAGGTCATAACCATCTAACTGAAAACCAAGATATGATATTGTGGTTTGGATCCCAGGCAATACAATCAATTTTTTAACCCCATATTGCAAAAAATACAAAAAAAAACCTCAGTTATGGTTTAAAGCAATCTATGTACTGTTACTACATAGACATAATTTCAGGGCTCTTATAAAGGTCTTTCATCAGATCATCGAGTCTATACTTCACAAGGCTATTTTATTCTTATACTTGAATTTTAAATTGAAAGATCGTTTTAATATATTTTTTGATCATTGTGACACAAGGTTGGATCTAGAAGCAAAGATTGGCAGGTCTAATTTGAGACCATTTTTCAAATCTTGCCCCTTATAAATCTCTAACTTAGTGTTTATTTTTGTAGCACTGAGCTTAAAACTTTTCGATGTTACATTTCAACCTTACGGAAAAATAACTTTTGTTAGTTTTAGTAATACTGTACAACTGCAAAATGCATCATTTTGTTTGATTTATTTTATCAAAGCAATTGTCAAAGTATGAGTGCATCTCTAAATTTACTTGGACTAAACATCGCCCTAAAAATTGAAACGAGCTTCAAATTATAAGCTGTAAAGTCAATAACATCATTTTCAATTGACAGTTTTTGCTTCAAAATAAACAATCAGTAATCCCTCTCAAGAAATGTTTGGTTTTAAGCAATTCAATGTTTCCCAATTAGGCAAAAGAAACACTCGCAAGCTTACTTTTTTAAAGTCAATCGGCAAGTAAAGAAAATATCCTTTAATGTCACTATTTACTTAAAGAAATACTTTTCACATGTTTTGTTCAACTTTTCAAAAAAAATCCTTTCAAAACAATCTCGCCGCTTTGGGATGTGATACAGCCGGGGGAAAATTATTCTTTTTCCTGTTGGAAAAACTTAATTGACTTTCATTTTCCAAACAGTTCCCAAGGCAATCATAAAAGTAAGGCTTTGAAATAAAAGAAGAGGATAAAGTGGTGGTTCTCAAAGTTGTGTTCAATCATGTCCATTTTCAGGAAACTATGCACAAACGACAAACTTTAAGTGGAGTGACAAGGCAAAAAATCTAGTTGTTTAAAAATGTAATTTTCTTTAAAAGTAGCTCTTTTAAACGACCCCCAGAAGAGTAACAAATGTTTTCAGCTCTTTGTTTTCTCTGTTGAGATACTTCAAAATTTAGAGAGAGAAAATATTTTCACTCATTTAGGTTGGAATATATTTGACAAATGTTAAAAAATCCAGGTGCTTTTAAAATTTGAAAACGATTTTACGACCTTGATCTTGTTTTAAGTTAACTTTATTATACTATTAAGGTTAAAAAGTCAAGAGATAATATAAAAATTTAATGTCTTTAAAAGATATTTGGAAAGATTTTTGTTTGAAAATTGCAAAATTGCTCTTCGATGTTATTACTTTTATTGGAGCTTTTTACCGTGTATTAAGCTTTTTCCAAGTCAGCCATTCACGACAAAAAAATCAGAACTGGCATAACTCGTAAAGATATAAGCAGATAAAATTTTTGATGGTTTCAGTAGCACTAAATCGTTAATTTACATCGCCTGACTGATCATCAATTATTGTTTAATCATCTTTTGGACCTTGACCTTTACAACCTAAAAGCAGCTGAATGACGACAGAAACGTTAGGTGCGAAAGGGGATCCAGGAAGGTTTGGAGATAGTAAGAGGGTTTTTTCATGTGTTGACATAGAAAGGAAAGGATAGATGGAGAAAGAGATACTGAGAGTAACTTACAGGATGTTTGGTTGAGTTCATTGGTTAGGGGTTTAAAAGGGGCAAAGTGGATAAGAATGCAAGATTGAAGCTTTTTGCTTGCAAGCAATTAGAAAAAAGTGAAGAAAGCAGAGTAAAGGGAGCTGCCGTAGATAACCTCAACCTTATCTGGGTACCCCCCTGTCAGTAAGGAATAAAGTTTAAGCGGATAAAGGTTTAGAAATCAAGTCTGGGAATCTAAGTCAGTTTAAACATTCATTGGAAACCTTATGAATAAAATTTTCACAAAAGCAAAGTAAAACCATATCTCATCAAAGAAAAATTTAGGCAAGAAAAATTTTGAAATGTTTTTTAGTGTCATTCATTTATCAATTAAGGTATTATTTTCAAAGAAGTCAGAAATGCTAAATTAGGATACTTTTGAATTTTCTTTAGAGTTTGTTTGAGAAAGCATTTCTAGCAACAAATCCAAATTTTCTTAAGAACTTACCTTTAGACCACAATAGAGTCATAATTTTTTATAACCTTCAAAATAATTTTTATTATCAACTTATATCAAGTTCAAATGTTAAAACATTTAAAGTCTGACATTTTCAATAAATATTTAAATACTCAAAAGTTGTTACAATGCTTTTTGAGTTTATTGCAACAAAATATTTTTATCAAATATTTTTCCTCATAGAATATTTGAGCTTAATTTTCACTTGATTATTTCTAATAAACAACGTAAGGCAAACTCGAATGATTGTCTTTCAAAAGAACTTAAAAATATTAGAATAATTTCATTCTCGAATTTGTGTCAATATTGTATTTGACAGGTCATAATCATTCTTTTACTTTTGAACAACAGCCATATTTTTTAACTAAAAATAAACTGTTTACGCTGAATCATCTAATCTTCGTTGGGAAATTGTATGTCAGTCAAACAGAAAATTTCAAATTTGACCATTGACACTTTTGTTTGTTTCTCTAGACCCCTCGTCAAATATTTCATCATGCAGTAAGAAATCTTCCAGAAAGCTTTCAAACATAACTAGAAATTGAGATGAGAAAAAACTTCCGCTTCAGAATTGTTTTATGTCAGTTTTTACGATCCATTTGATAATGAACTCTGTCATCTCTTGGCAACCCTCTTTGCTATTGTTTGTCACCCTTCGGCCTCCATGGTCTCTGGTAGCTTTTTTAGTTGACTTATAATTGTCTTTGCCATTCAAGAAAATATCCTCCAATCCAATCCATTCTTATTGTCAAGTGCAAAGGCAAAAATGAGTTGGCAAGAGATGTATAAACTTAGACAAAGAAGGATTTATGAGAAAAATAAATCATCTCATGGGGTTTAAAATTTCTCAAATCTTCAAAAAGTATTCTTGTAATTGAAAATGTCCAAAGTATTTCAAGCTCAATATATATTCTTAAAATCTGCTGCATATTTTTCAATTGATTTCATTAATGATCAAAAGTTCAAATCTTAATTATTAATCAGAAAACTTTTCATAAGTGACACAAATCTACATATGATAATTTGAGGTGATCCCTGTTACTAAAGGAGTTAAAAATATAAGGGCCGATTCCTTTTTAGAAATGGGGCGAGGTCAATGAAAAGTTTTTTTTTAAGTTTATCAAACTGCTTAGACTTGATATTAACCCAAGTCAAATTATAAATTTTACAATAAATGATATCTGCCTTGGCCTGATTAGGAGTATTGTGGCCCCCAATAAGGACAGAGAGATAGTATTTAAAAGAGTTTAAAGTGTTCTTCAGGTGTGGGCCAAGGTCTTTTAAAAATTTCGTAGAGATTGGAACAGCCATTCTGAGTTAGTTGGACACCTTTTGCCATAGCCTCAGATTGTGTGAGAATATATTTACTGTAGCTAGACAATGAAAGGATCAGGCGAGCAGCAAAAAGCATTGCTCTTTTACTTTGATCTATCTTTCAACATATGACATCTGGTTTTTTCCAGACTTTTATTTTCAATCACAACTGCATGGCCCCTAACTCAGATATTCAATGAAAAAAAAGTCGTTTCTTGGTGCTTACACAGAACATGATTGATGGGAAAGCGACCCAAAAGGAATGGGACTGAAGTCAAAGTAAGATTTCATCCATGTGAATCTATGTGCGCGTAATTGTTTTCTATTCGTGACATATTGTACAATTTGATATCCACTTGACGAGAAAGATAAATATTTTGATTGCTGTAATTCTGCAAAAAAATGCGCATCATCGTCATTTTGCTTTTTCCTGTTATTGGGCGGTGGAAAAGCAAATATTTTCAGAATCTACATTTTCTTAATTTGATAAAATTACTTTATAGCTTTTTTGTTTGTTTTTTATGGACCCCTTGCTCCCCCAGTTTGATCCTTAATTTGATAAGATCAATAGTTCGATTTTAGATTTCTTCTTTACGCTACTCAGTTAGTGTAACGAGTTTTTCCCATACTAGATATCCTGAGAATAATTTTCTCAAAGCATATACACAAAATCATGGTTTTCCCAGCACTCCATGCACAAAAAAATTTGGAAACGTTAGCTATGAACATAACTTCAAATTAAAACATTTCGATAGGCAAAGCCACACTGCATATCCTTCCTTTCCTTTCATAAGTCATCATTTGAACTTTGATGTTAATATTATGATATTTCTCGTCATTTTTGGAGTTATAAATGGGTAAAATTACTTACATTTGGTGGAAAACAAATTATGATAATTTATTTTGCTAAATAAAGATAAGTCATTTTTGTTTCCAAACCCAAAGCAACTTTTTCTCAAATGAAATCGTAAGGAATTTTAGTTTTGCTATTTGCATGGTCAGTGAGTTGGAATGTTAGGATAACAAAGGAAAGAATCCTTCTTGAGTTTGGGTCCAGGCCTGTCTAAAATTTTGAGGTCCATGCAAGATAATAATAATAATCTTGTGCAGTATAGACTCATCTGATGTTAATGACAATCAACATCTTTATAAGAGTCCCCCCATAGAAGTAGTCTATGGTAAAGTAATTAATTCAAATCCAGGGCTTAGAATTTTGCATGTTTATTGAACCTATATTTCGCAATTTTCAGACATTGCTATAAACCATTTTCATCATTCCAATGTTGAAGAATGAACATTCTGAAAATTCAATTTGGAAAACACTTTTTTGCTTTTCAAAACTCATAACATCATCTTCTCAACATTTTGATGTCTAATTAGTTTGGCTTGTTTTGCGATGCTTTGACTGTGAAAACCGACATGTTCTCTTTTTGTTTTCTACTTTGTGGCTTTATTACCACTCAGAACACACACCACATACAAGCTGATACAAAAAAATCGTGCTGAATACATTCAAAGTGAGTGTATGGATCGAATTAGTCCTTTCATTAATTAAACTTGTATCATTTTGCATATCTACGGCTTCAGAATTTAAATTAACCAATGTGAATTTGTTGCATCACAAACATACATAGATATTTTAAAGAAAAACTTTTCCTTAATCCCCTTGCTTTTTCTGTCATTAACAAAACTCTTTTTTCTCATTATTGTCTTTTTAACCTTTGTTATTGAATAAGATTGTTCAGGCATTTCAGATCAGATGAGCATTTATCTATCAGTGTCTTTTCTCCGCTTGTCACTGTTTGCCAGCCTCGAGATTGTCGTTTCAGTTTTGCTCCTTCGTCAGCCTCACTTCCTCTCCTTTTCCAACCTCGAAGAACCTCCGTCCTCTCTCTATCTATCGTCCGTCTCACTCCCGACTGATGCTTAAAACGCACGACCACAAGGATCATAGAAAGAAAAAATATATTAGCAAAGTCAATTTTTCCCATGTGCATCCACATACATGGATAGAAGAAGGCTTCTTGGGCTAAATAATACTTTCATTTTACCAAGCAAGACTGTTATTGTGAATGGTTTTATCTTTTAGTGTGCCATGACATCGAAAAAGCAACATATTGTGAAAGTTATGCTTTGAGTTGGGAAAAATTAGTTCCATCCAAACACAAGAATCAGGTTACATGTTGGTCAAACATCTTTAAGGTAGGTCAAACACAAAAATTATTTGCTACATTGAAAAGTACGTCAAGCATTAACAATATTCGTCAAACAAAAAAATGGAAAAAAGGAAATATCTTATAGTGTCGTTGAAGAATTTGATAATTTTCTGAATTAAAAAAGCTTCTTTTTCTTTCTTGATTTTCGAAGAAACGAAACAATTTTTTTTACCTCACTAATCTTTTAGACTTTGGAAAAAGTTTTTTTTCCACGTCAAATAGCACTAAGTTTGAGGTAAAAAATTAACTTCGATTTTAATCTGCCAAGAACAGAGTTGTGAATTTCTGCCACTCATTTCCAACTTTATTTAATTATCAGGGGTTTTTTTTGCAAAAGAAAATTATTTTCATTTTTGCTAGCTGCTTTCACTTTTAAAAAGTTTTGTCGAAAAAAATCCTTCCCTCTATCTCTTATATACAATTGGAATTGAAGCATTAAGAATCTGAAACAAAGCTTACTTTATCTAGTTTTCCACACTTCAGATTTAATCATCATCATGTTCAAAATACCAGAAAATTTTATTTTTTGCTTCACTTGAATAAACTATTTTTTACAATTTGAAATTCTGTTTTTCTAACAAATTATGCAGAAATTTAGTTTATTTGTAATTGCTTTTTGGAACTATTTCTAGAAGCTTTTACCAACACATTAAAAAAATTGTTTCTCATAGTACTTTTCAAAAGTAAAATAAGTAAATTTTTTTCGTCTAAGAAAATACACCAACAGAATAAAGTGTTTTTGACACCAACTAAAAAGTAGTCATTAATTTTGAGATCCAATTCTTACCTAATGAGCTTATTTCTTAACTAATATTTTTTAGCTATTTAGTCATTAATCATTGTGAGATGAAGAGGGCCAAAATGAGTGTGATGGCTTTTTTCCCTCTGAACTCTCAGTGTTTTTATTATTGGACTGATTATTTTGAAAATTATGAAATGTTGTAATTTAAGAGCCACATGTATTACAATCAAATACGAAGGAGGTTTGAAATAAGAGATCAAGATCTTTAATTGGCATGGGAATCAAACATGAAAAAGTTCTATGTAACATTTTATTATTAGAATGTGTGAGTCTTAAGAAAAAAAATTACAAAAAATACAAAGTTATTTAAAGGATTCTCACTGTGACTTACATATTAAGTAACACGAGATACTTTCATTTTATTGAAGAGAGGAATTAAGCTTATCAGATAGTTTCTGTTTATTTTATAAAATATAAACACATTTTTAGGCTCACATATAGGCTAAAATTAAGAGATTTGGGTACACTCATATTATACAGTCGGGAAAGCTGTCTACAACAGTTCTTTTTGACTGAAAGTTGTATCTTAAAGTCACTTGATTTTCAATTTGATAAATGTGAATAAAGGAGGACAAGAGACAATTCTAATCAGGTTTTTGCACAACAAAAAAAAAGAACAAGAGGTTCCCAGCCAAAAATAGTGTGCCTTTCATGAAAAAAAAAAATTCGCAAGGCGCACTTTAAAAGATTAAAAAAAAAAATCAATCCTGATTGAGAGAATCATCTTCTGGAAATGATTGCTTAAGGTCTAGGGGTCAAAGATTTTGCCCAGACCAGGTATTAAACCCTAGTCTCCCTGCTCTCAGTCAGTTGCTCTTACCATTAGGCTACAGCGACCCCTGTCTGGTTACTTAGCCAAAATAAAGTCATTTTTAGTTTCTTTGAGACATCCCTAGAAAAAATTTGGTTTGAGGCTGTTTCATGTTTTCATCATTTTACAAAAAATGGTTTGTAAAAATGTATGTTAGAACATTATTAAAAATAGAAAGAACAGGTTTGACAAGGAGATCAAATTGCCTGCAAATGTTTACTTAAGAAGAATTTTGTTTAAAATAGTATTGCACATTTTAGTAATTTCTAGACAATTTATTGAATTTTTTATTGAAGGTTGAAGTCTCTCAGAATTTTTAACAAAGAGAGTTCACTTTCAATGAAAGGCAGAATAACTTACTACTTGTGATTCTAGTCTGCTAAGCAAGTTTTCCCTTTTATTTTCTACAAATATAAAGTGTTTGATATTAAAAAAGTTTTCCAGTCAGAATTCACAATGCAGTTGGTTGGGTGTCTTTTTTGGCAATGCTAATCTGATTGTCATACCAGACACATTTTGTTAGGTCCAACACAATCTTGCAATCTCGAAAACATGGCCAAGAAGTTTTTCTTATCTAATTCTAGTATTCAGTCTAATGTTTTAGGATAAAATGACGATCTTAATTAAGTGTGAGCTCAGATAAAGGAAAATCTATTTTATGTATTACAAAAAGTCCAGAATCAAAATATTTTAGAAATACTTTTTAGAGCTTTATTATTCAGACTTAAACGGATATTATTTGTTCATTCTGCTGAATATATATTTAAGACAAAGTAAGTTTTAAGGATTTCAAAAATATTTTTGTAACAGCTATAAATATTTTTGTACGACGCGCTAAATTTTAGTTATTTTCCTATTTTCCTTCTTGCAAAATTTTTAACAGTAATGCTCTTTTTTATCACACACCCATTAAAAGTCAGCTCAAGACATCAAGACAGCTCATCACCTGATTTTTCATTCCCAGACCTTTTCTGCTATCACAACAGTTCTATGCAAGTTATCGCTGTGGCCTTATGGCTAGGGTATCTGACTGAGAACTGGGAGACTGGGGTTCAGTCCCGGGTCTAGGCAAAATCTATGACCCCTGAATTTGCCCTGATTAATCATTTCCAGTAGATGATTATCTCAGCCAGGATTCATTCATTGTTGTGCAGAAACTTGATTAAAAATTAATCGTCTCTTAATCTTTGACTCTTAATTATAAAAAAAATACAACAAAGGGATTGCAAAACACAACTTACAGTGACAGAAATTGTTGTCAAGTCAACATCACTAGGTGATAGAATAATCAGGTCCTTAGCTAAAAAGTTGCCAATCAATATACACATCCCTCCAATAAGATAACAGCGTTCAACTGATACCTTTTATTGGCTGAAGGTAAAGTAGTTTGAACCAAGACAAGAGATGAGTTTGAGCCAAAATATTTTGTCAAGAAAACAAAATTCTTAAAATGTCCGTCTGAACTATCTGAGGACGTTAACCCACCAACCAAGCTAAACCACAGGTTTCAGAACCTTCACGAAACAAATTCTCTCTTAAGAACTTACTAACTTACCAGAAGACTAGAACCAAACCAACTTTGCTTCAATAAATGAAACATACAGCAAAAAGAAAAAGCCATGATTTAGATCAAACATCAATGCTCAATACTTAGACAGATATATATGAGAACTGATAGTCTTTTCAAGGACTGAAAGGCAAAAAATTGCTGATAAGTCAACAGTTTTGTCAACCAAGCAGTTAATGTTTGTTGATTTGTACGCACTATTCTTATCTTGATTTTTACTAGTACAATATTTTTTCAGAAGTAAAGAGCTAGTCATGTTTTGCTTTTTCATGCAATATACGACTTTATAATAGTAACTGCCATATTTTTACTCTGAATGAGAGCTGCTGATTAAATGTATCCAAGAATTGTTAGAATTACACTTTCATCTTCGTACTCTAAGCTGTTATTTTTTCAGAAAAACCTGTATTATTGACTAACATAACTGATTATGGTGCTGATTGAATTTTTTTCCTAGCTTGGTTTGGGCAATGGTAAAAATTTTTCTTTTTTTTTTTAACCATTTTAACAATTTACTTATATCTTATTCATAATGAAACTACTGAAACCACACCCTTTCCCATTCTACCTTGTGCCTCTAGCAATATCCAGCCCCTGGGTCAACCATATCCCATTTAAAAGACTAACAGATAAAAGAGAGTCTGAGAAGGATTCTTAATTTCAAAGAAAACTGAAAAGTTTCAAATGCTATCAAAATATTCTGGTGATTTATCATTTTCTTTGAGAGTTGAAGAAGGATTTAGGAAAGGATATGACCGTGGGTTACTCTTTCTTTGGTAGTTTTAAGTATCGAAAATTTTCAGCCTCTGAAAAGATATCATTTAAATAAATCAAATTCAAGCATCTTTTCAAGAATTTCCAATCATTTGAAACTGATTTTAACCAAGCCAAAGAATTTCAATTTGGACTAGAAAAATCGCCATTTTCTCCCACTTTCATTAGTTTTATTGTCTTAAACGTTTCTTCTTGGTTTTAAATTAGCAGCAGAGAAAATCTTCAGATTTTGAGCCAAAATAGCCACTGAGAATCGTTTGGAAGTAAAAGTGAACTTCCTTTAATACAGCCATTCCTTTTGAGCTTTTAATTTAGCAACTACGGTAAGTCTTCTGGCAATTAATTTTCATCAAAAGTAATGACTCGCGTATTGCAAGTATCTTTAGTTGGGAACTAAACGTTTTTTAAGCAAATGGAGATCTTTATATATTACACTACACTAAATATAAATCTGGAGAAAAAATCTTTGCAATAATTTTGAACGTTTAATGTTTTAAAGAGGTTTTTATGAAGCAACAAAAACATCGGTTATTGAGCATGAAATAAAACATTTTTTTTAGGTATAAAGATTGCAAACAACCGGGCCGTTAACAATGAAATCACAATGTTGTTTTTTTACACACTCAACTCTGACAAATAGTCCATATGAAAAATAGAAATAGTCTAGTGAAAGCACTTGATTTTGTAATGCTGCTTTCTAAATTCCCTATGATATTTTAACTTATGCTCCCAAGGGAGGTTTTTTGAAATCTTGGTCGACCTTGTTGTGGTCATCGTGGCGAAAATTTTAAATCAATGATGGAAAATATTTTGGTTCATCGTTTTATTCACATCACAAGTACTTTTATATGAAAACGCAATTGGGTTGACCTCTTTTCAACTCCAATCGTAAATCAAAGAGTGCTGTCAAATCAAAAGTATTTCTCCTTTGAAATTTTGTAGGAAAAAAATCCAGAATTTCTTCCGTCTCTGGCATTATCATACACTTTTGCCAGCCTTTTTTTATTTATGAAATATACATTCTGGTCTCAGATTAAAGATACATACTTTTTAATTTCATAAAGCTTGAATTTTTTTTAATCTTTAAATATTTTTTACTCATTAAAGGCACACTGTTTTTTGACTGGGAATCATTTGTTATTAAATTTTTTTGATAACCTTGGGTCAAAGATTGCCTGGAGCCGCTGGGGTTCGAACCCCAGACCCTCAGATTTCCAGCCTGATGACATGGCAATCTTGCACGGTGACCCCTTTTTGGAGATTCTTACTCCTATTTTAATGAATTAATAAGACTTTATGCAAGGCCACATGTTCTTCCGCACACAAAAAGTTGACCCAAAAACAACTTAATTATTTCTATCTGATATTCTTTTCTAGTCCAAGGAAAGACAAACAAACTTTCCTTCGTGTGTTTACGACCCAAACACCGGATCAAGAGTTTTATTTGTTGCTGAAATGTTGACATGATTGGGATTGGGACCATTTGTCAGATTGCCATTTTTTCTTTTGAAAAGTAGAATATAAAAATAATAATGCTTGTACCTCATTTGAAGAAAAAAGGTGTGCCGAATTGGTCAAAGATGAGATAATTTTTTTATGATTTTGGTCTGCTTTTATGTTGTTTTTTAAAAATCAAAATTATATTACTCTAAAATCAACATCATGGGATGTAAGTACTATATATTGCCTAACCAGGTAAAGCAGGACTGAAATTCGTAAACTGATTAATTTAGAACTTGCAAATGTTGGTTTTATAAGTGTACTTCCGATTCCCTCTTTTCTTCTTGGACAGCTATCAAGTGCACTGTAATAAATTTGTTTCTCCAACAGAGTTTAGGCAGCTTTCGATTCGATGGAGGTTGTATCTTTTCTAGAAATAATCAAGATTTTTCTAAGCTCTAAATTATTTCAAATAAAAATTAGGTTTGTCGCAGCTGATTCTTTGAGAAATCAAAGGGGGCTCAGTGTTCAGTGCTCAGCTTCAGCAAACCCATGGTCCGAAAGATTACCTCTATTAGTCATTTCATGATGATTATCTGAGTCACAAAGGTGTTTTGGTCAACTGAGCATGAATAAAATCATGAATCATGGTTGGATGACTGAACAAGACCCTCTCATGCAGTTGATTTGGTGTTGCAATATTCAGTTCTCAACCTAAGCTACCATATCTTTAATCTAGCTACTCTAAGGTTACAAAAGCATATTATTGTTGCCAAGATAAGGAAGTTTGGAAGTTTGGTCTATGGGCTCTTAGAACATCAGTACAGATGTCAGGAAAGTGAAGTGTCTAAGGGAATCCTGATGATATTCTAGAAAGGTATTAAAAGTATTGGAGTATGGGGTACTGTGGCCTAAGAGCTAGAGCGTCTGACTGAGAACTGGGAGACTGGGGTCTGGTCAAAATCTCTGACCCCCTGGATTTGCATTAATTAATCATTTCCAGTAGATGATTATTTCAGTCAGGATTGATTGTTGTGCAGTAACTTGATTAAAAATCAATTGTTTCTTAATCTTTGACTCTCAATTATCAAAAAAATACAATCAAGGGACTGCAAAACACAACTTTCAGTTACAGGAATTGTTGTAAACTCAACACCACTAGGAGATAAAATAATCAGACAAACTTCTATCGAATCTTAAACTTGGACATACATTCGACTCTTTGTATTTCCATTTATCAATCAACTAAAAATTTGTTGACTTTATTGAGCTTTGTTGATTGTGCCGGGCACTTTCTAGCTGGCATCCATAATTTTTACCTAAAAAAGCTGTTAGAATCGATAACTAGTGCATTGGTAGGTAGATTAGTTAAGATGAGTTCAAGAGAAAATTTGATACTATTTGTTTCTGAACCTAAATATGCTAATCGAACATAACAACTATGAGAACAACTGCAAAGGGTATTAACTTTTATACTGTTGTCTCAATTAGGTTTGTCTGGAAATGTTTGAATAGAAGAGGAAAAACAATTTTTCACCCTTGTTGCTATTGACTTTGAAGCTTTGCTATATATTTCAAGCATCAAATGCATAATAATGCAATCAAGCGGGGATGACGCTCACCAAATCTTAGAGTAAGATCTTATTTGAGAAACACCTCACTTTTCCTTTCAGAAAAATTTAAGGTTTCAAGATGAAAGAAAATAATAATGCTTTGAAAATCTATAGAGGCTTCAAGAATAATGTTTATACGGTTCCTAAATTGGATTTTTGACAATCAAGTCACTGAGAGTGGAGTTTTAACTGTTAAGTATTTACTTATCGAGGATACTTTTTTAAAGTAATAATTTACTTCTTCTAAGTTTGACCTTTGTTTGAAAGGGACATCCCCTTTGTTATCCATCTCTAATACTAAGAGTATGCCTGAAATTACATTCTGACTTCAAGGGAAAATAATACTAGAATATTTCTAATAAATACAAATTGGTTTCTGTAAGAAAGTTTGTTCAGATTTCTAAATCATCCTTGGAACTTTAGAGTAAAAATAGCGTTGATTTTAATTGATTGATTGATTGACAGCTTTTATTAAGAACTAATTATTCAAATACTAGAGCGTTGCCGCTCTTAATATTGACTTTACAATAGTTCCAATATGGTAATCAAATTAAATGAAATGTGAAAATAAGATGCATGATATTATCAATTTGTCAAGAAAGATCATTTTATAAAAGATACATTGAGTCAAAGTGCTTGATGTTTCATACTTCAAAATTTAAAAAAATTTCGAACATGCCTTTCTTGTTTTTATCCTTGTCAATTTCACACTTGATTTTTCATTTTTGAAGCATTTTGCATGGCCATTGTTATCCTGACTCAATACCATTTTGTTGTTTTTAAGTCAATTCAGGGCCAAAGTCTTTCTCAATTGCCATCATCATTATTAGAATGGGATGGGATTCAAATCTGGCCTGCAAAAAGGCTACTTCGAAGTCATGTTTGCTGTCAGACCATTTTACCCTTCAATCTTGATCTAAATTTTTTGATAATTCTAATAGGGGGTGGAATCAATAAAATGGAATTGAAGTCTCCTGTAAAAGTCAAGACAACTTTTTAATGTTTTAATGTTGAACGTACTTTTTTCCTGCGAAAAGGAATACTTCTACTGATTCGACTTAAAATCAAATTTAATACCTATGGAAAATGATTCATTAAAAAGTAGCCTCTTTTCTCATTTTGACAGCAAAAATGTTGGAATTTATTCTATCGCTACGCTCAACCACGACAAAAAAATTCTGACTGGAAAAAGGCGTAGAGACATTGTTGAAAAAGGCCCAAAGTTATTCCCAGTTTTTATGATGTCTTCTGGCATTGCGAATATAGTCTAAGGGCTTTAGTTTAAAAGTTTCTTAAAGTTAGTCATGCACCAAAGCTTTTTATAGACCTCGTTTGCTAATGTCTTGGCTATTTTTACTCTCCATGAAGTCTGTTTTGCTTTTTTTTCTTCTTGCCCACTCATCTGGAATATATTTGATTTTTTTCTTTTTCCTCCTTTAATTCATTTTGTGGTGAAATTCTAGAAAATGTTGGTCTTCTATGGCTACATATTTCTCTGGCAGAAAACGAGAATCAAATCTTAAGGAATTTTGGTATCTAAAAGATCGAAAATAATTTGAAGCACCTTTTTTACTTTAGAAGTTTGAAGTATTTGTATCTTTAGAAATAAAATACAACAGACCCTCTGTAAACTGGCGTTCTTTTGTGATGGCATACATAGTCTGCCAACCAGCTTCTGCCAAGAGAGACCTGATATTCTTCAATAATGCCACCTTTTGCCATATGTATTACCAAGATGTCGAGGTCAACCTTCCCTGCCAATTGTTTTAGCTGTAAGCGAGGGTTAACTTGTGTGCTTTAAGGAATTTCTTGGTTTGAATCGTAGAAACTCTTCTGTTAGTACCAGAAGACTCTCTTTCATTTCTGTTCTAAACTGAATTTCTCAAATTGAAATAAAAACAGATTTTGTGACAGCTGTAAAAATGCAAAGATATTAAAATTTTCCATGAAAATTTCCTATCACATTATTTTGAATTTTAACTTTTCAAATGAAAGTAAAATTATTCAACTACAATTGTGGCAACTTTTCAAATATGAGTTATCAGGTTTGCGACCTTGTGCACTTAACAGTTTTCAACCAGTTCAAAAATCAAAGTCCCCTCTATCAGAGTATCTGTTGTGATTTTTGTAAAGGATTTTGGTACGCCCAAGTCAACCTGAGTCAAAACTGTACTAGAGATTTTAAAAATTAGTTCTTAAAATCATTGAAATGACCACACTCTGTGTCTATATATCTGTTGATTGATTATTTATCTGCTAATATGATAATGCAACAGAGTAAAGATGACAGTGACAGAATGATCAAAAAATTAAACTGAAAAAATTTGATTTTATTGAGATCCCCAGACTATTTTCAGTGTCTATTATTGGCAAGATTAGGTTTAATTGGTTTCCTTGAGGAGCAAAAATAAACTAAAGAAGGAGTCACTTTAAAAGCATACTTAGAAGTGAAAAAACATGGTCCCAAAAAGAAACACAAACAAATTAAAGTTTCCATAGATGGTATATGATAACTGGTCTATTCTAAGTTTTTGTACTTTTTAAACTGTCAGCTATGAATCTCTTGTCTGATAGAAATTATATTAAACAGTATTTTAATGGTAGTTTATTCATTTAAAAAATATTTCTTTCCAATAATTTTGTTCATATAGTTTTCTGCAAAAATATACAAACACTTGTTGTCGATTAACAAAGGCTTGTTTGCTAACTGACACAACAGAGAAAGACACTCAGAACACATCTGTTGAAGGCAACAAAATTATTGTCAAGACGTTTCACATGTTTAGATCTTTAAGATGGTGTAATTTCTGTTATAAGAATAAGTTCTAATATTATTTAGGAGTTATCTGAAAGGAAAATCAAAGTTTTAAAAAAATGCTTTTTTCCATACATTTTCACCTTGTCACCAGATCCTATAAGTGTTAATTTGTGGTTGGGTCATGGTCATAAAGTATAATAACAGCCTATACTGATCAATTAATTTATACTTTCAGCTTTTAACTTCCAAGTCATTGCTTCGAGGAAAGTTGCCTTCAACAGTTTTGTTTTTCTTTGTTTTATTATTTGTGCCAAAAGGTATATTTAAAAACTTTTATACTTATCTGGTCTAATCATTGCTAATATTTTATGGTGTAATAAAGGCTCTATATTTATTCTTTAGTTTGAATTCATTCACATTTCAATACAGGCATTGTGGGAGATTCTGAATGAAAATGTACAGTTTTCCGTTATGTTTGAAACCGGGAAAGTTCTTGAAATATTTTAAGTTATAAAGTTTTACAGTTTACATTGATTTCTCTTGAGTGTAAAAAAAAAGTTTTTCACCAAATGGTCAATAATGGAATGCACTTTTTGACCTGAAAAGCATGCTAAGAGATCTTGGAAGACCTTATGAGACGGCCGTGGACAATTTGTCCCTCAAGTGCCAACTTTTTGTGCCTACTTTTTACACACTGTAAAAATTTCAATTTTGATCAAAAAAATTTAAAAAGAGTATGCAAATTTTTTTGCTTTTTAAAATGCAAATATTAAAATCTATGGTAGGCACAACTTGAAGAAAAAATTGAAATACTGGTAGGCACACTTGAATTTTGAAATTGGTAAATGTTGGTAGGCACACCTGGATTTCAGCAGAAAATGATAAAATTCATGAGAAATGTTGGTAGGCACACAAGGATTTCAGCAGACAATTATAAAAAGAAATGGGAAATGTTGGTAGGCACACCAAGATTTCAGCAGATAAAGTAAAGAGACGTGGGAAATGTTGGTAGGCACACCCGGATTTCAGCAGATAAGGGTGAAATTCATGGGAAATGTTGGTAGGCACACCAAGATTTCAGCAGACAATGACAAAGTCATGTGAAATGTTGGTAGGCACACCTGGTTTTCAGCATATAATGGTAAAATTCATGGAAAATGTTGGTAGGCACACCTGGATTTCATCAAACAATTATTAGAGACATGGGAAATGTTGGTAGGCACACCTGGATTTCAGCAGACAATTATTAGAGACATGGGAAATGTTGGTAGGCACACCTGGATTTC
>Ga0194133_10003076_pt1 | contig 24362 bp, 24 predicted proteins | sample TA2KigOf40mmetaG_FD_155448 | JGI IMG/M metagenome (GOLD analysis project Ga0194133, IMG submission 155448) | Freshwater microbial communities from Lake Tanganyika, Tanzania - TA2015055 Kigoma Offshore 40m | ecosystem: Environmental > Aquatic > Freshwater > Lake | place: Tanzania: Lake...
CCAGCAGCAATGGGGCGTCTGGCTCATCGCTCTCTCCCTTCCGCTCCTTTTTGCGGATGCTCAACTGGCGGCGCGATCCCGCCAGAGAGATGCAGATCGAGCGCTCAGAGCGGAGAACGAAGCAGCTCGAGAAAGAGATCGCGTTGCTCGACTGGATGCACTCCGAGCTCGACTTGATCGAGGCCGACTTGCCGTCTAAACGCTCAATCACCGCAAACTCCAGCGACTGTTGAGCCTGCTCAGCAGCCCAGGGATGGCTGAGCTCTATCGCGGTTGAGTTCATCTCACCACCTCCAGCAACTGGCGAAGCGCTTGGCGCCAGGGGGTGGGTGCCAGGCCGAGGGCCCGGCGGCTGCTGGAGCAGTCCAACAGGGAATAGCTGGGCCGCTGGGCCGGCAGCGGGTACTCGGCGGTGGTGAGCGGGTTCACCACGGCCGGCTGCTCCAAGAGTCCCAGCTCCTGGGCCAGCTCGCCCACGGCTATGGCCACGTCGTACCAACTCGCTGCTCCCGCATCACTCCAGTGCAGCACCGGCTCCTGCACGTTGGCCGTGATCACCCGCCAGCAGGCGGCGGCGAGGGTGGCGGTGCTGGTAGGGCAGCCCACCTGATCTTCCACCACCCCGAGGGCCTGGCCACTGGCGCCTCGCTCGCGGTGCAGCCGCAGCATGGTGAGGGCGAAGTTCTTGCCCACCGGGCCGATCACCCAGCTGGTGCGCAGGATCACCCCTCGGCCCGTTTCGCCCAGCACCTGCTCCACCGCCTCCTCACCAGCGGCCTTGGTGCGGCCGTAGGCCCCCAGCGGATCGCGGGGCTGGCCAGGCCGATAGGGGGTGCCCTGCTGGCCGTTGAACACGAAATCGGTGCTCACCTGCAGCAGGCGGCCACCGGTTTCAAGCAGCGCCTCCGCGAAGGCCCGCGGCGCACCAGCGTTCACCGCCAAAGCCAGCTCGGGCTCGCTCTCGGCCCTGTCGACAGCGGTGTAGGCGCCGGCGTTGAGCACCCAGTCGGGGCGGTGCTCAAGCACCGCGGCGCGGCAGGCGCCGGCATCGGCCAGATCGAGAGACAACAGGCCAGCTGCGCCATCACCGCTGCGGCTGGTGGCGATCAGCTCCACCCCCCCCGGCAGCTGCTGGCGCAGGGCGTGGCCCAACTGGCCGGCGGCGCCGGTGAGCAGCACTTTCACGCAAACACCTCCCCGGCCGCCACCGCCTCCGCAAGGCTGGGTGCTGCGGCATCCTTGGCGGCCAGCAGGGGTTCGGCGCCACCCAGTTGCTCCAGCGGCCAGGCGATCGCCAGATCCGGATCGTTCCAGCGCAGCGAGCGCTCGCAGGCCTGGCTCCAGTAGCCGCTGGCCTTGTAGAGCACCTCGGCGGTTTCGCTGAGGGTGAGGAAGCCGTGGGCAAAACCCACCGGCACCCAGAGCTGCTGCTGGTTTTCGCTGCTCAGCACCGCCCCCACCCACTGGCCGAAGCTGGCCGAGCTGCGGCGCAGGTCCACCGCCACGTCAAACACCTCCCCCACCGGGCAGCGCACCAGCTTGCCCTGGGGCTCGGGCTCCAGCTGGACGTGCAATCCCCGCAGCACCCCCCGGCTGGAGCGGGAGTGGTTGTCTTGCACAAACGCTGTAGGGGCACCCACGGCCCCATCGAAGCGGCGCTGGTTCCAGCTTTCCAAGAAAAAGCCGCGCGCATCACCAAACACCTGCGGCGTAATCAGCAAGGGGCCTTCGATCAAGGCACCGCTGGCGCTGCGCAGTTGTTCAACCTGCATCGGTGTCCTCCAGCAACTGCAGCAGATACTCGCCGTAGCCACTCTTGCGCTGCGGCGCCGCCAGGGCCGCCAGCTGCTCGCCGCTGATCCAGCCCTGGCGCCAGGCCACCTCCTCCGGGCAGCCCACCTTCAATCCCTGGCGGTGCTCCAGGGTGCGGATGTAGCTGGCCGCCTCGTGCAGCGAATCGCAGGTGCCCGTATCCAGCCAGGCCATGCCCCGGCCCATCAGCTCCACCTTGAGCAGGCCCTCCTCCAGATACATCCGGTTGAGATCGGTGATCTCCAACTCCCCCCGAGGCGAGGGCACCACCTGCCGCGCCCGCTCCACCACGGTGTCGTCATAGAAATAGAGCCCCGTCACGGCGTAACGGCTGCGGGGCCTGGCGGGCTTTTCCTCGATGCTCAGCACCCGGCCATCCGCGGCAAACTCCACCACCCCATAGCGCTCCGGATCCCGCACTGGATAGGCAAACACCGTCGCCCCCTGGCCGCCGCCGTTACTGGCCGCCAGCTGGGGCACCAGGTCGTGGCCGTGGAAGAGGTTGTCGCCCAGCACCAGCGCCGCCGGGGCCCCAGCGAGAAAATCGGCACCGATCAGGAAGGCCTGGGCCAGGCCATCGGGGCTGGGTTGAATCGCATACTCGATCGCCATCCCCCAGGCCCGGCCATCGCCCAGCAGCCGCTCAAAAGCCGGCTGATCGTGGGGCGTCGTGATAATCAATACCTCGCGGATTCCCGCCAGCATCAAGGTGCTGAGCGGGTAGAAGATCATCGGCTTGTCGTACACCGGCAGCAGCTGCTTGCTCACCCCCTGGGTGATCGGATGCAGCCGAGTACCGCTGCCGCCCGCCAGGATGATTCCCTTGCGGTGCCTGGCAGGAACAGATTCCGTGCCACCTGCAGACACTCGGCCCAAATCCCCCAAGAGCTCAAGCGCCGCACGCAAACAAATTCAACCACGGGGCATCCACTTGGTCCAGATGAGGACTAACCTGCCTGGGTGGTCTGCCAGTGGACTTGCCCATGACTGCCAGTGCTGGGCGCATCGTGAATGTGCACGAGGCCAAGACCCATTTCTCTCGCCTGATCGACGCGGCCCATGCGGGTGAGACGATCGTTGTGGCCAAAGGTGGCAAGCCCTGGGCACGCCTTGTACCCCTCGAGCAGCCCAACCCCCGGCGCCTGCCAGGAGTGCTGGCAGGCCGGATCAGACTGCCGCCACCTGCGGTTCTGCTGGAGCCGTTGCCGGAGGAGGAGCTCGCCGGCTTGGAGCAGGCCTTGCCTTGAGCACATGCATGGCCTCGGAGCTCCTGCTCGATACCCATGCCCTGCTCTGGTGGCTGGCCGAGCCCGATCGCCTTTCTCCTGTAGCCCATGCTGCGATCGTTGATCCACGCAATCGGGTGCACGTGAGTGCTGCTTCCGGCTGGGAGATCGCCACGAAGGTGCGTCTTGGCAAGCTCCCAGCAGTCCGTGAACTGCTCAACGATCTGCCCCAGCTGCTGGCAACCCAGGGCTTTGAGCTGTTACCGATCACGCTGGTTCACGGGCTGCATGCCGGCAGTTATCCGATGCCCCATCGCGACCCCTTCGATCGCTTGCTGGCCGCTCAGGCTGAACTCACCAGGCTCACCCTGGTGAGCCTCGATCCGGCCCTACAGGCCTTTCCCTGCGGCTTGCTCTGGTAGGGCCTTGAGCACCCGCTCCCCTCCCATCTGCTCCTGCAAATAGCCCAGGCAATCGGCCAGCACCACATCATTACCGCCGCGCTTGTTGATCGACAGAAACAGCGTTTCGCCGATCGGCTGGCCGGGCACCCCGCGCTTGAGGGCGGCGCCCTGGCTGCTCAGCTCCACGAACTGCTGGCTCATGCTGTGGTGCAGCAGCAGGCTCGGCGTGGCAGTGAGCAGGGTGTGGGCCTTGAACCAGAGGTCGTCGGCGTGGCCGGCGATCGCCAGGGCCCGCTCCACATCGCGCACCCGCCAATCCAGCTGGCTGAGCCGGTAGCAGATGCCGTCCTTACCGGTGGGCACCGTCAGCAAGCTGGGTTGCAGCAGCCGCTCATCATTCACCCGCCAATCCCGATACGGCACCACCTCGCCCTCCTCCAGCACCATCTGCCGCCCGCGGAAGGCCACCACGCAGCCCCAGCGCTCCTGGGCCGCCACCAGCCGCCGCAGCCAGTCGCGCGGATAGAGGGTGTCGTCGTCGGCGGTGATCAGCAGCGGATCAAGCGCCTGCTGCTCCGGCGTCAGCCGCTCCAGCAGCGGCAGCAGCTTGCGGTAGGGGCCCCAGTTGGCCGTCCAATGCACCTGCAGCCGCAGCCCAGGCCCCAGCCGCGAGCGCCAGATCCGCCGCCGCAGAAACCCCGGCAGCGCCGCAAAGCCCCGATCGAGCAGATAGGGCTCCTGGGAGAGAAACAGGTGCAACTCCACCGGCCGGCCGCCCGGGGGCAGCTGCTGGGCCAACAAGGAATCCAGCGTGCGCTTCAGGGCGCCCTCGCGGCCGCGAATCGAGGTGAGGCCGATGAACACCGGGGCCGGCTTGCTCACAGCAACAGGCTTGTTCACGGCAACAGCCCCTGGCGCATCAGCCGGCGCCAGCTGGGCAGGCCCAGGCTGCAGCCGTATTCGTAGGCGGACGACACCGTGCTTGCGGAGCCCCGCATCAGATAGAGGGGCTCCTCCAGGCGCACCACCCGGGCCGCCCCGTAGCGCTGCTCCAGCCGGCGGCGGAAGTCCACATCGCCGCGGGAGCGCACCGGATAGAAGCCGCCCAGCTCCAGCGCCGTGGCGCGGCGCAGCAGCAGGGTGGTGATGCCATCCCCAAAGAAGCCGCCGCCATCGCCGTCGGCCTGGGGGGCGCCGCTGGCCTCATCGAGACGCACATGCCGGCCGTACACCGCCGCCGCCCCCTGCTGCAGCGCCTGCCACTGCAATTCCAGGCGCAGGGGATGGGAGAGGTCGTCGTCGTCGTGAATCGCCAGCACCTCGCCCGCCATCCGCTCGATCGCCAGGTTGCGGCAGGCGTACTGGCCCTGGTTGCGCTCCTGGCGCAGCAGCCGCAGCGGCAGCCCCAGCTCGGCGGCGGCCTGCTCCAGGAGCGCCCCCAGCGCGGCCGCCTCCGGCTCCGGCGTGCCGTCGTCCACCACCAGCACCTCTGCCACCGCCACGCTCTGCAGGGCCAGCGATTCCAGGGCCTGGCGCAGCAGCGCCAGCCGGGGCCGGTGGCAGGTGAACAGCACCGTGACCGGCAGGCTGGGCAGCAGGGCCGGCGGCGGCAGCTGCTGGCGCCAGAGGGCCAGGCAGGCGGCAAACACCGCTTGCACGCCGCCACCCGTGGGCAGCAGCACGGGCAGCAGCTCCGGCACGCCGGCCCGCTCCGCCGCCAGCCGCGCCAGCCCCACCGCTCGGCTCGGCAGCCCCGCCGCCACCGCCAGGGCCAGGGCCTCCTCATCGTCGCCATCGAGCAGGCGCAGCAGGGGCGTCTTGCCCGCCGCCCCGGCCAGGCGCAGCAGGGCGCCTCGCTCCTCCTCGCCGCGCACCAGCCGCAGCAGCAGGGTGAGCTGCAGGCGCAGCAGCCGGCGCGGATCTTCCGGTTCACCGGGCAGCTCCTCCGGCGCCAGGGGCCGCAGCTGCAGCGGTTCCGGGCCGTTGTCTGGCGGAGGCGGCGCCAGGCCGCGGCTGTGCAGGCACACCAGGGCCGGCAGCAGCTCGGCATTGTCGGCCTGCAGCCAGGCGGTGTGCAGCGGGAAGCGGCGCAGATCATGCAGCAGCTTCTGCAGCAGATCCGCCTGCCACCAGATGCGCGGCAGCCCCCGCTCCAGCAGCGCCAGCAGGCCCCGCCGCCAGGGCCGGTCCAGCCGGCCGATCGCCGGGTCGCCCAGCAGCAGCACCCCCTTCAGCAGCACCAGGCAGGCCGAGGGGGGCAAGAGGCTGGGCAGGCGGTAGCCGCTCTCCGGCGCCAGCACCGGCAGCAGGGCCTGCAGCAGCGGCAGGTTGGTGGCGCCGGCCAGCACGGTGGCCTCCAGCTGGCGCTGCAGGGCCCGCTTCTGCACCTTGTCACCCGCATCTGCCGCCGTGCCGATCGCCGCCACCAAGGCATCGATGGCCGCAGCCAGGGCCTGCAGCCAGGCCGGCTGCTCCAGCGCCAGCGGCGCCTGCAGCAGGCGCATCAACGCCAGGCCCCGCTCGCCGGGATCCGCCAGGGCCGCCCCCCGCGCCAGGCCAGCCCGGCGCAGACGCTCAGCCACGGCCACCAGCTGGGGTTGGCGGCTGTTCATGCCACCCACCAGCGCCTCCAGCAGCCGGAGCCAGGGCAGCGGATCGGCCTGCTCCAACCCCGCCAGCAGCAGGGGCTCCAGGGCCTCGGCATAGGCGGGTTGCTCCGCTGCCGGCAGCAGGTGCAGCAAGGCCACCAGCTGGTCGGCCAGGCGCTGCAGGGCGGGGGCTTCCGCAGGCGGCTCAGCCAGCCAACGGGCCAGGGGCAGGGGGCGACCGAGGGCCTGCGGGGCCGGCCAGCAGGCCGGGGAGAGCTGGCGGCGCAGCTGGCGTTCCAGCTGCAGCAGCTGCAGGGCGGCGGACGGCTCGAGGGGTTCGGTGGCCGTCAGCAGGGCGCGGTAGGGGGCCAACAGGGCCGCCAGGGCGGAGCCGGGGGCCGGTGGGGCGGGTTCGGCGGGCGCAGCCGGCACAGCCCCTGGCCAGCCCTCGAGGGTGACGGCAGCGGCGCCGGCCTCCAGCAGGGCCTGGAGGGAGAGCGCCTCGGCCGGCCCCACCAGGCCCCGGCTCCAGGCCAGGGGTAGGGCCAGAAGCAGAGCACCATCGGCGGCAAAGAGCTCCAGGTCAATCAGGCCGTCGACCAGGAGCACGGGCCAATGGACCGGCTGCGACGCTCGCAGCAACAGGGCCTGGTCACAGCCAGCCGCAAAGCCGTAACGCCCCACGCCGGGAAGCGCAAACAGCTGCCGTACCAACTGGCGCCGGTTCAGGGTGCGCTGAAGGAATTGCCTGGAGGAGATACCGGGCGGCAGAAGTGGCTGGGGCGCGAAGATCAGCGTCACAAGCTGCGCCTTTCCTTACGATAGAGCCGCGCCAGTCCCAGGCCGAGGCTGTTCAACAGCACCAGAACCCCAACCTCAATCACCCCAATCTCAACAGCAAACGCCTCATGGCTTTCGTTGCCCACGCTGCAAAGGTACCTCCCATGGACTCGTTTACGGTCGCAGGCTCAGGCGCTATCAGTGTCGACAATGCGGCCACCAAGCCACGGTAACGGCAGGCACCATCATGGAAGCAACCAAGCTGCCGCCAACCATCTGGTTTCTTGCTTTTTATCTGATTGGCCAAGCAAAGACCAGCATTTCGTCGTTGCAACTGAGCCGGCAACTTGGAGTGGCGTACAACACGGCGTGGATGCTCCACAGCTTTTAGAAGCTAGCGTCGTCGCGGTTGACCACAAGCAAACGCAAATCCAAACGCCGTAACAACCAAAGCAAGTATAAGTTACGACGCGACAAAAGTCAAAAATTATAATCAAAGAAAAGCACTCCTACGGCCTTGAAAATATCAGGATACGCAGTTGGGGCGAAGGCGCAAATCTCTACATTGGGGGCTTCTGCTCCATCGCAGGCGACGTCAACGTGTTTCTTGGCGGCAATCACAGAACAGACTGGGCCACAACATTTCCCTTTGGACACATCATCAACAACATATTCCCCAATGGCCAGATCAATGGTGGCGGACATCCAGCAACCAAGGGACACGTGTTCATTGAGAATGACGTGTGGATGGACAAGGATGCACGATCATGAGTGGTTTGCGAATCGGATCTGGCAGCGTCCTGGCAGCCCATTCGCTCGTCGTCAAGGACGCAGAGCCCTACACAATTGTTGGATGAAACCCGGCAAAGCTACTTAACAGACGCTTCCCTCGGCCCATCGTTCAGCAACTGCTGAAAATCAAGTGGTGGAAGAAAGAAGATGAACACATCAACCAGATCGCACCACTCCTGCAACAACCCCCGACCGAAAAAACGCTCAAAGATATTGTTGACACTCTGAATTCCATCTAAACGTTCTACGACGACATCAGCCAACCAACTGCCCCACGCGATCAGCCAGGCCAGAGGCAAAGAGACTGTACTCAGCAAGCACCATGAAATGGGCCAGGCCTCCCACCACAAGTCTTACTATTTGAGCGCCCTCAACACACCAACCACCCAAATCCCACCAACCCATCGCTGATCAACCAGCTCAAAGCTTCCCGTGAAACCATAGCCAAGTTTTTTGGCACCAATTTCCGGCTCACAAAAATAAATCGGGAGCGTATCTTCAGTGATTATATTAACGTGAGTAGGGTCCTGGAACGCTTCCTTCGACGGATAGGCCGGAGTTGAATGCAGAAACAAACCTCCAGGCCGCAATATCCTATGTATTTCATTCGTCAACTCAATAAACGAAGACTTTTCTTTCCCTTCCAGCCAGGAACTCCTTGGGATGCGTTCCAAGACATCAAAAGCAGTGCAGAAGTCAAAGAAGTCGCCAGCGAAAGGAATTGGATCACTGGAAAGATTAGCCTGGCTGATGTTAAGAGGGAGGTCGTCCCTGATATCAATCCCATAAACATCATTCGCCCCAAAGGGATTGCGAACATTAGCGCCACAGCCAAGGTCAAGCGCCTTTGTCGCGCCTATTGATTCCCCTGCATACTGAAGAGCCAGGGCTTGCGCTGACTCAATAGCCGGATACCTTTTGACATGATTCCTCAGCTGGTCTTTTCTGGCAGGGTTTTTCAGCTCTTTTTGAACAACCTCCAAGTCTCTACGGAGATTGATAATCTGCGACTTCAGCTCTTTCCGCGTCGCCTTGATCTTTTTTTGATTCTTTCCCAGTCTTCGCTGCGCCCTACTTGTGCGGGTCTTGAGCAAAACAATGCTATTGCTTCTAGCAAGAAGGCGTTCAAAAATCCCAAGAATCCCAGAAAAAGGTTTGGCCACAAACCACTGACTACTCGGCCCATCTTACAGCTTGATTCAATGCCTAATCAAGATTGTTCGAGCTCACAGTTCCTCTAAGGGGCACCTCGACCGGCTGATTGGCGCTTCGGCTGATCCCGAAGCCCATGCCTGCAAGCCCCTCTGGTCGATCAGCTGGTCCCAGGACCCACCCCCGCCGAATGGACCACTGACGAGTGGCTGTTCTTGGCCAGCTTGCCCACAGGTCCATAGCCAGCAGCCCGGGCAACGCGTAGCTTTGGCGCGCCAGGCTGGAGAATAGGCAGCAGCAGACAAGCCGCTCCCCATGGTTCAGCCGATCCCGATCTTCATCGGCTTCGATCCGCGGGAGCGCGCCGCCACCAACGTGCTGATCGACAGCCTGTATCAGCACAGCACCATGCCCCTGGCGATCACTCCGCTGGTGACGCCCCAGCTGGAAGCCCAAGGCCTCTACTGGCGGCAGCGGGATCCGCGCCAGAGCACCGCCTTCTCCTTCAGCCGTTTTCTGGTGCCCAGGCTGATGAACTACGACGGCTGGGCCATCTTCATGGACTGCGACATGCTCTGCCGCAGCGACATCGCCGAGCTCTGGGCGCTGCGCGACGAGAACTACGCCGTGATGTGCGTGCAGCACGAGCATGTGCCCAGCGAAGACGTGAAGTTTCTGGGGGAAGTGCAGAGCCGCTACGAAAAGAAGAATTGGAGCTCCCTGATGCTCTTCAACACCGGGCGTTGCCAGGCCCTCACGCCCGAGTACGTGAACACTGCCACGGGCCTGGAGCTGCATCGCTTCCACTGGCTGAACGATGACAGCGCCATTGGCGCCCTACCTCTGGAGCGCTGGAACCACCTGGTGGATGTGCAGGATCCCTGCCTCGCCCCCCGTTCCGCCTTGCTGCACTGGACCCTCGGCGGCCCCTGGTTCCGCGAGCAGCGCACTATGGGCGGGCCCTTGGCAGCCGAATGGTTCAGCGCCCGAGACGACATGACTCGCCTGTGGGACTGAATTGCAAGCATGGGTCATCTCGACCTGCTGATCGCCGCGCCGGCTGATCCCAAGGCCCACGCCGGCTGGGGCGATGTGCACTTCGCCCGGGGGCTGCAGCTCGGTCTGCAGCAGCTGGGTGTGACATCCCGCCTGCTCTACCGCGACAACCACGGCAAGGCCCCACCGCCACCGTCCGGCAGTTCCCTCCTCGTGCTGCGCGGCAAATACGCCCCGCCAGCCAGCTGGCTGGCCCGCCAGCCCTACGCCTGCAAGGCGCTCTGGCTGATCAGCTGGCCGCTCAATCCCACTCCAACCGAGCTCGCCACCTACGACCGGCTGTTCGTGGCCAGCACCCAGGACACGCCGCGCATCGCCCGCCTGAGTGGCCGCCCCACCAGCACCCTGCTCCAGGCCACAGGCTTCTGGCACGTGGGGCGACCGGAGCCGGCAAGCGGTGGGCTGCTGTTTGTGGGCAACACCCGCGGCGTCAGCCGGCCGATCGTGCAGACCTTCCACCGGGCCGGCCTGCCCCTGGAGCTGATCGGCGGCGGCTGGGAGGAGCTCGGCCTGCAGGCCCAGGCCAGCAGCATCGCCAACCACCAGCTGCCGGCCCGCTACCGCCGCGCCCTGGCCGTGCTCAACGACCACCACCAGGCGATGGCCGACTACGGCTACCTCAACAACCGCGTCTTCGACGTGCTCGCCTGCGCCGTGCCGGTGATCACCGACGTGGCCCCGGGCTGCCCGCCCGAACTGGAGGACGCCGTGGTGCGTCACCCCACCGGCACCGATCCAAGCGCCAGCCTGGAGCAGGCCCGCGACCTGCGCGCCAAACCGCTGCTGCTCAGCCGGGTGGCCCGCTGCGTACGCCAGCAGCACAGCTTTGTGGCCCGGGCCCGTCAACTGCTGGCCCGCCTCAGCGCGGGCTGAACCAGCGGGCAAAAGGCGTCAGAAAGTGCTGGCGCGCGTCGTTGTTCAGCCAGGGCCGCGGCACAAAGCCACCGGCCCCCTGCAGCTCGGCCATCACCGCCGCATTGCGGGCAATCGCCTCCGCATCACGGTTCGACACCGACTCCTGAAAGGCCAGCCCGTGGGGCAGCGATAGGTACGTCCAGCGGTGTTCGCTGCGTTGGCACCCGCCATAACCGGCCCGTAAAAAGCGGCGGGTCCACTCGATGTGCTCATAGCCATAGCCTTGAAAGCGGGGATTCACGTAACCCACCTGCTGACGGAGCACGGCCGTATCGCAACCGCAGCAGGCTCCCGACACGATGCTCCAGCGCTCAGGCGATCGGGCACTCCCCTTGCCCCCCAGCAGGCGTCCATGGAACTGGGGATTGTCGCGGGGCCAGCGGGGCGAACTGAAGTTGATGTGGCCGTGCCGCCGAATCGCCCGGCTCCAGAGGCGCAGCCAGCGACGGCTGGTCACCACCACATCGTCTTCCAGCAGGATCAGCTGCTCCACCGGCTGCAGGGCCAGGAAATAGAACAGGGCTCGGTTCTTGTTCACCGGAATCCCCCCATTCGGGGCCTCAAGCACCATGTCCACCAGGGGGGCAACGGCGGCAGCGGAGCCATCGCTACTGCCGTCATCAAACACCGCCAGATGCACAGGCCTGCTGCAGTGCTCGCGAATGCTCTCCACGAGCTTCAGCAGCTGCGCCCGGCGGTTGTAGGTGGTGATGGCAATGCCGATGCTGGCCTGGGGCATGGGCCCATCAGGCAGCCGGCTTCCGGCCCTTCCCTTTGGCCGCTTTGGCCTTGCCTTTGCGGGCCTGTCGCTCCTCCGGCGGCGGCGGCGCACTCAGGGGTGGGATGCCCGCCTTGTCGAACAATTGCTCCAGCTCATCCACGTAGGCACTGAAGGCCTCGAGCTGCAGCGCTTCCTGCTTGAGATCCTTGGGCAGCTCAGCCCAGGGGTCCTTGCGGCCCGCCTTGATCCGCCGCTGGCGCCGCTGCTCTACCGCCTTCTTCAGGAGCTCGTGGTAGGCCGGGTGCTGGGGATCCTCCAACAGGGCGCGGGTGAGCTTCTTGATCGCCGGCACGGGCTGCTGCTCGGCCAGGTGGGCCTTCACCTCGGCGGTGGTGCGGCGGCGCAGCTCCTTCCACTGGGCAAGGGTGCGCTTCTGCCCGCCACCGGGGAGCAAGGAAGCCCGAGCGGCGCCTGATTTGCGCTTGGATCCTCCTTTCACCCGGCCCAGCAGCCGTTTGAAGGGAGCAGCCAGGCGGCTCCAGAGGCTGGGCTTTCGCGCGCGGGGCTTGCGCTTGGCGGCGGCGGCCGGCTTCTTGTGGCGCTTGCCTGCGAGCATGTCGCGCTTGCCTTCGGGCATGCCAATCGGGGGTTTTGAGGATCTTAGGGCCCGTGCACGGGCCCGCCCCCAGCGGCAACCAGCTCGCGGCGCACGGCCCGCTCCAGGGCCGGCGCCAGGGGCTCACTCCAGGGCTCGAAGCCGCCCCTCCAGGCGCCGTCGTCGCCTGCGATCAGGTCGCCTGCCTCCTCCAGGGGCGGGCTGAAGGGGGCCTCAATCAGCACCCAGCGCCACCGGGCCCCAGCCGGCAGGGGCAGCGCCCGCAGGGCCGGCTCCCATTCCAACGGCGCCCACAGCTCCAGGGGCTCCGCCTCGGAAGCCACGGCAGCCAGAGCCTGCGGCCAGGCCTCCGGCCAACGCGGTTGATCGGGCCACCCCTCCCCGAACAGAGCCGCACTGGAGAGCAACAGATGGCGGCTGGAGGCACGCCCATCGACCAGAGCCCAAGGATCCCAGGCCAGGCAGGCTGGGCCAGGCGGCAACGGAGGCGCAGCCGCTCGCTGTTCGGCAAGCAGCCGCAGCCGCCAGGGCAGCAGCAGCTGGCGGTAATGGCGGTTCCAGAACAGGTGATCGCAGACAGCGCCGGAGCGCTGCTCCCCCGGCTCCGGTGCCACCCAGGGCCAGGTGAGCCAGGGCTTGGGCCCGGCGAAGTGCACCACCGAGAGACCCTCGGCGCAGCCCCCCAAGTACTGCACCAGGTATTTCACATTGCAGTTGAAATTGAGCGGCAGCAGCTCCAGCGGCTGATCCGCCAGCAGCTGGTTCCACACCTTCTGGTCGGCGAAGCGATCGAGCAGGGGGCACACCGGCTCGGCGGCCCGCCGGATCAGCGCCTCCATCCGCCCCTCCCAGGCCGCCGTGAGCGCCCAGCCGGGAACCGACAGCACGCCGGTGTTGAGAACCGGCCGCCCCGTGTGGGGCGACACCGCCGCCCAGGGGCGATCGCCGCAGTCGGGCACCGCTCGAAAGGCCTCCCCAACCTCGCCATCGGCCCAGAGGGGATCGAGGGCACCCGTGATCAGCAGGTCGGAATCGAGCACCAGCACCCGCCGATAACCGCGCAGGCTGAGGGCATGGCTGTTGAGGTACCCCAGCAGGCCGATGCGCCGGCGGTTGTGGGAATCGCTGGGGAGGCTGGCGGCCCAGGCCGGCTCGGGCTGCACGAACGCAAGCTGCGGGTGAATCGCCTGCAGCCGCCGTTGCAAGAACGGGCCCAGACTGCCGTCGTGGGCCACCACCACCGGTGCGGTGAAGGCGGGGTAAACGGCTCTGAGGCTGAGCAACAGGGCCTCAAGGCCGCGGGCGAAACGGTCGTTGGCCACCGTGAGAATCGCCACCTCGGGCCCGGGGTCGTGGGCCTCGAGCAGGGTGTGGTGGCGCTGGGGCCAGTGCAGCTCGCCGAGCAGTTCGAGCTCGCTGCGACGCAGCGACTCAGGCGACCGGCCAAGCGCCCGCAGCCTCTCGGCCTGGCGTGCCGCCGCAGCCTGCTGCTGGGGCCGCTGGAGCCAGCCGTAGGGGCCTTGGCTCAACGGCGATCGACGATGCCAAGGGCGAAGGTGCCCAGGCCCCAGAGCACCACCAGCAGACCCAGCACCGCCAGGAACCCCTGCCAACGCCAGTTGATGTTCTGCATCTGCGGTACGGAGGGTTCAGCCAGACGCACCAGAAACTTCAACTGCTGCTGGGTGCGCTGCCGGTTGTTATTGGCCGCGGTAACGGCCGCATTCAAGGCCTCGGTGGCAAGGGTGACCTCCGCTTCCAGCTTCGATCCCTCGGCCACAACCGTGTTGTAGTTCTTGCCATTCGGGCCAACCAGCGAAGCCCTCTCCTTGGCGATCTGCCGCTCGAGCTCCCGCACCTGGTCTGTGACAACAGCCACCTCAGGAGAATTGGCATCAAGAAACTGACGCTTGAGGCTGGACTCCTCCACCTTCAGGTCCACCAGTTTGTTCTCCAACTGGGTGATGAAGTTGCTGGTACCAGCAGCAGACTGGGAAGGATTGACCTCTCCGTACCGGTTCTTGTAGGCATTGAAGGCTGCGTTGGCCTGATCGAGGCGCTGCCGCGAGCGCGTCACTTCCTGCTCGGAAAACGACTGCTGATTGGCACTGATTCCCTGATTTACGCGGTTCAGGAACAGCTCGGCCTCGTCCAGCAGCAGGCGATTCAGGCGATAGGAAGGCTCCGGAGCGAGACCCACGGTGGTGAGGTTGATCACACCGGTGAGGTCTTGGGGAACAACAAACACCTGCCGCCGGAAAAAGGCAAGCTGCTGATCAAAATTGGCGCTTTTGCCAATCCCGGCAAAAGGATCGGGGATGAGGCGTCCCCAGGTGGATTCGGGTTGCAACTTCAGAAACACCCGCCTCATCACCTCAGGGGAGGTGAGGTACACGGCCAGAAAGCGGCCATCCTCCAAGGAGCCCAGCATCGTGGGGCCAGCGAGGGTTGTGCCCAACAGGCTGGATCCGGCTGCCGGTGGCGTTTCCGGCAGGCGCACAATGAAGCTCGACGCTGCCGTGTAGCGATTGCGGCCGATGCCGAAGAAGTAGAGCGCCGAGCCGAGCACCACGACCCCAGCCAAGAGCACGGGCACCGGTAGGCGCAGGATCGGCTCCAGCGGTTCGCGCAGGCGCCTGCGCAGGCTTGTGGACGTGTCGTCGTCGTTTCCGCCAGGATAATCAGCTCCAGCGACACGGCCGTCGTCCGCGGGGCTGGGGAAGGCCACGCTGGTCATCACCTGCTGGCCGAGCCCATCAGCCCAATCCCGCAGGCGAAGCCATTGATCGAGAAGCCGACGGCGGCGGGACGGCGCACGCCCGAACAGAGGGCGACCGTCCTGACCAGAAGCAGTTCGCGAGCGGAAAGGCTGTAACAAGGCTTCGATGCCGTGAGCTGAGGAGCCGATTGTATCAGTTATGCCAAGCGGAAGTGTCAGTAGCGAATGCTTTTGACAACTTCAGCCACTAGTCGCCCCCCTCGAGTTCGGACTCGAGCTTATCTGGAGCGAGCAACAATTCCTCGTTATTTCCATAGATGAATAAGCCAAATCCCAAGGAAGCAAAAGCCCAGATCCAGAAATAGGCGGCACTGACGCCCGGAGCTGGGTAAGCCGGATTGGCAGTGATTCGCAGCAGCTCAACGCCGTGAGCAATCGGATTCCAGAGAATCCAGGGGCGAAACACATCCGGCACAATGCTGATCGAGAAAAAGATGCAGGATGTCCAGAGCAGAATTCTGCGCAGAAACAACTGAATCACCCAGGCCACCACCGGCAACCGCTTGCCCACCACCAGGGTGGTCAACCCCACTCCGAAACCGATTAAAGCGATACCCAAAAAGAGGAAAATCAAAGCCCCGAGGTCCTGGATCGGAAAGCGCCACTCCCAAATCGATACTCCTACGATAAAGACAAGCAGGAGAAATCCAAAAATCTGGGAAAGAAGCAATGCATTGCCCATCAAGGAGTCGAGCGGTTTCAGGCGACGGTAAAAATAGAGCTCGCTGTTCTTCTCTACCCCGCCAATTGCCTTGATGGCAATATCGGAAAACATGAAGAAGGGGACGAAGCCCATCGCCAACCACAGGGCAACATTCATGTACGAATCTTGGCCGGCACCGCGCAGCCCGATTCGCAGGGCCAGAAACGTTGCAATCAGAGCCAGCGGCTCAACGAAGACCCCAGCCAGGCCAAAGAGTCCCTTGGCAGCACGCAGCTGCAACTCTCGCCGGGCCACCGCCGAGACCAGCCGCACCTGCAGCAGCACCTGGGCCAGCACAAAACGCGGGGGGCGACGACGCATGAACTCAGCCAGGAGATGCAGAGTCCATGGTAACGGGGGTATTTCGCAGCAACCGGGCCAGCCGGCGGTTGTCAGCCGCCAGATCCACCAGGGCCCGGTCCACCAAACGCTCCAGTGCCTCCTGCTCCGGCCCGCTGGCCGGCGGCTCATAGACGCGCCGCTGCATCGCCACTTCAGGAACGCGATCCCGCCAGCGACATCCCCACACCCGTTCGGCAAAGGCATCGTTGGCAATGCTGTAGTGAGCCGAAACAGCCTGCGCAGCAGCACGATCAAAGCCGCAGTAGCGGTCGTCCTGCCAGCCCTGGGCTTCAGCGATTCGTCGTACCACGGCACCGGTGTTGGCCAAGGCTCGCCCGGGCACCCCCAGAGCCTGCAAACGCAGGCCCACGGCCCGGGCCAGCCACACCCCCCGGCAGCCAGGCTGCACGTTCCCCTTGCCAGGATCGGCCGCAGCCCATCCCTGGGCCGGAGTGCTCATCCCAAGCGTCTCAACCAGGCGTTCAAAGGGATCGCCGAAGGACGTGCCGTAGGGCAGAAAGGTGCAGCGCACGGCGGCATGGCGCAACAGGGGGCCGAACAGCTGCTGGTAGTCATAGATGTGCTGGCGCTCCGCCAGTTGCACCTGCACGTAGGTGTCGAAGTCCTGGCAGTGGTAGAGCCGCCGGCTGGAATGCACGTAGCGGGCATTGATGTAGTCGGGCTGATCACGCAAAAAGCAGATCACATGCAAGCGAAACCCCTGCTGCTGCAGCAACTCCAGCAACCCATCGAGAGCTCTGGGCTTGACCAGAGGCTGGGTGAACTGCTCGGCACTGATCAGCACAGGGGAGCTGGTTTCAGGCAATGCACTCAGATAGCGGCGCCAAACCCCCCAGCGCTCCTTGGCCAGGGCAGCGGCCAACGGTTTGTGTTTGCGAGCCGGCCGGCCCGGATATCGCACGAGGACACCGGCCTTGGCGAGGCTGGCCTGATTGGCGGCAAGGCGACTCTGGATATAGGACGTAGCCGTTTTGTGGGTGCCAGCGTGAATCACCAGCTCCCGACCCGATGACAATCCGTTCACTGTGACCCGGCTCGGCCTGGATAGCCCTGCGCCGTGCTCTCGTCCGGCTGATCCCGATCACCATACCCATCACTATCGCGATCATCATCACTATCACTCTCACTATCAAACTGAGGATCGTCTTCAGGAGTGAACGCATCCTCAACTTCGACGAGGTTGCCTGAATCACCCTCCGCAAGGTTGACAAGAGCACCAATTCGCTTCGTGACCCGTTGGCGCCGTGCCACTTTGAGACGCTTTGCCTCCCCTTTCACCAGCTCCAGGCAAACCTCAGGATCACCTCGATAGACGATCTCTCCACCCATCACAGCAAGCCCTTCATCGCAGTAATCAAGAGCGAATCCATTCTGGCCATTGGCACATACCACCAGGGTGCGGCCATCAATTCGCTGCTCGAAACATTCTCGGATTCGCACAGCGCGGGGGTGGATAGCCCGGTGATCCCAGCCAGCCAGCCGTGCCACCGTGATCACATCAAACTCAAAGGCCAGCGATACGGCCAGGCGCAGCGAGTCTTTCAGGGCTGAAGACCATTCAGAAAAGGGCTTGTGATACACCAGATCCGGAATATCAGCGAGCTCCTGGATCAAGTCAAGATCGGCATCAATCCGGCCTGGCTGGCTGTAGACCTCGGCAGCAAAGCGAGCATTGATGTAGCCAGACAAGTTTCCAGAGAAGGCGTCGTTGATACCAACAGGCCAAGACACCGAGCCCCGCTGCTCGAGCGAGCCCGCATCCAGAGGCTCAACTCCGCTCAGGCATGCCACCAGGGATCTGGCCTCGATGCCATTCACACCAAACACACCCAGACGCTCTCCTGGATACACCTCCAGTGACAGGTTTCGGAACGCCGGGTAGGAGCGACTCACGCTCTCCACCACGATCTTGGAAGCATCTCGCAGCGCCAAGATTGGTTCACGGTGCTGCGTGAGGGGCGGGGAATGCATGGGCGCTCGAGGCATTCTGATCGCTGCGTCACCCTACCCTGAGAGATCCATGTCATCCCTGAGCGTGTGCTGAGCCGCCGCGAGGTTCTGATCGGCTTCTCCACGGCAGGCATCGGTGCCCTGCTGGCCGCCCGGCCTTCGGCCCAAGGCCAAGCCCCCACCTCGCGCCCAGCGACCAGCGTCGCTGGGCGGCTGGTGAGCCACCCCTTCCTCTCCGGTGAGGCTGGCTACAGCTGCTACCGCACCCCCGGCCTGGCGATCACTAGGGCGGGCAGCGTGCTGGCGTTCTGCGGCGGGCGCGTCGACAACTGCAAGGATGAGGGCAACATCGACGTGGTGCTGCGCCGCTCCGACGATGGGGGCCGCAGCTGGGGGCCCCTGCAGGTGCTGGCTGACGACGGCCCCAATCCCTGCAAGATTCCGCTGCCGGTGGTGCTGCCCAGCGGCCGCATCCTGTTGCTGTGGCTCTGGAATGCCTCGGTGAAGCGCGAGGCCGACCGAGGCAGGCGCTATGTGCGCATCACCCACTCCGATGACGACGGCCGCAGCTGGGCCCCAAGCCGCGACATCACCGACCAGGTGCGGCTGCGGGGCTGGAAGCCCTGGTATGGCATCGGCCCCGGCCACGGCATCGTCAAGCAGCTGGAGCCCGCCGCCGGCCGCATCGTGGTGCCCGCCCGGCACGGCCGCCGCGGTGGCGGCAGCGCCTCCCACCTGCTGCTCTCCGACGACGGTGGCCTGAGCTGGCGGGTGGGGGCGGTGGCCGGCTACAGCCCCTCGAGCGAGTGCACGGTGGCCGAACTGGGCGATGGCCGACTGATGCTCAACAGCCGCAGCGACGGCGGCCGGCGCATCGTGAGCATCAGCGACGACGGCGGCCTCACCATGGCCAGCAGCGGCCCCGACCCCCAGCTGATCGAACCGCGCAACGGCTGCCAGGCCAGCCTGCTCACCTATGCCTTCGGCCCGAACCGCCAGGCCACCCTGCTGTTCTCCAATCCGGCCGACCCGGAGCAGCGCACCAACGGTCGCCTGCGGCTCAGCCGCGACAACGGCCAGACCTGGAACCGGGGCTTCGGCTATGGCGACGGCCCCGGCAGTTTCAGCGGTTACAGCGACCTCGCCCGCTTCGCCAACGGCGATCTGGCGCTGCTGGTGGAAGCCGGCGCCAGCGCGCTGAAGGGCCGCGGCCATCGCCGCCACGACGGCATCAGCTTCCAGCGCATCCCCTTCCCGCTGATCGAGTCGGCCTAGCGACTCGCCCACTGATCACACCATGAATCCCGATCAGATTGCCAGACAGATTTCAGGAGAGAAGCATGCCACTGCACGCCTCTCCAGAGAAGCTCGGCAAGGCGATCGCAGCCACGTGATCATCCATGAAATCATCGACGCAGCCAGCGACCGCGCGCCAAGACAGCTGGGCTACTTTGTTGAGAAAAGAACCACATCACGCGCCGAGCACGAATTAGCATCAGCACTTGCCAAACTCAATCAGGACGCCAGCTCCACGCGGGTCAGGTCGCTTCCAACCCCGCAGATCTTTGCCACCTTCCAAAGCGGGGATCGCCATGTGATCTACCAGGAGTTCATGAGTGGCATCGGGCTCCTGCCTTCCCGAGACAAGGAAGGGCCAGCCGAGGTCGAGCCTGCATTGGCAGCCGCAATAGCCCATTTCAACCGCGGCGCTCACGAGCTCCTCGCCTCTCGCCCTTCCATGCCGCCAAGAGCGCAGATCCTGCGGCGTCGCGCCCAAAGCCTCCTGCGCAGCCACGCCGGAATATTCACCGCCAGAGAAATCTATGGATGCTTTGCAGGAATCTTCAAGGAGCTGACAGCTTGGCCATTGATCATGAGCCACAACGACATTCACCTGGGCAATATCTCAATTGAAAATCCTCTCGCCGACAACGAAGAAATCCGCCTGATCGACTTCGGCCAGCTTGAATGGAATTACATCGGAGCCGAACTACATCATTTTGCCGTTCTGTCCTGCGAAGACAGAGAGATCTCGTCCGGACTCTCGCAAGGCTTTTTCCAGCGGCTATCGGCAGCCTATGGGAGCCAGCTTCAGATTCCCTTGCCCATCGTCCAAGCCGGCGCCTATGCCTATGCCGCTCACCGCACCTGCCTGAGGCTGGATTCATCCCCCCAGGGGGCCCAAGCAGAACTTCTACTGATGCTTGAGCTGCTTGCGAAAAGCGAGAAACTACTGAACATCGAGACGTCGCGCTCAGATCTTTTGATCTTGCTCAGATCAATGAGCGCAGCCATAAAAGACGCCAGAAAAAGAGAGAAGCACTTGCGCAAACGCGTCAAAAAACTTCAGAGCAAAACCAAGCTTCAGGAGCAATAAGACTCCCACCCCAGGTAGCCAGACACCAACCAGCCGCGCCGCCTGGCGCAGCTCACGCAGACTCGCCCAATCCCTCCGCCAGCAGCCACTGGGCCACCGCCAGCAGCTCGCGCCGCTCCGCCCGATCACGGGGAGCCTGGGGGCTGGGCTGGGGCAGCGGCAGGGGAAACAGCTCCCGCCAGCTGCAGCCCCACACCCGCTGGGCGAAGCGGTCGTTGCTGGCGCCGTAGCGTTCCTCCAGGCGGTTGAGGAGTGGGGCGCTGAGACCCTGGTAAGGCTCGGCCTGCCAGCCCTGCTCCAGCGCCAGCCGCTCGAGGGCTTCGCGGATCCTGGCCTTGCACACCGGGCTGCGCCAGGCCTTGGGGTGTTGATGCTGCAGCCGGCGGGCCAGCCGCTGGGCAATCCACACCGCCTGCCAGCCCGGCTGAGCATTGGCGCGCTGGTCGAGGGGCTGGAGCCCGGTGCAGTCGGCCACACCCACGGCCTGCAGCAAGCGCTCACAGGGATCGCCATCGCCGGCGCGGAAGGGCAGAAAGCTGCAGCGCACCTGGGCACTGGCCAGGGCCTCGCCAAACAGCTCCTCGAAATCGCAGGCGCTCTCGCCGCCGCTGCGCATGGTGCGGGCCAGATAACGCTCAAAGGACACGCCGAAATAGAGGCGCTTGATCAGCTGGGTGTAGCGGGAATTGAGATAGGCCGGCTGGTCGCGCAGGAAGGCCACCAGCTCGAGCGCCACCCCGCGCCGCTCGAGGAAGAGAAGGAGGTCGGCCAGGAGGGTGCCGCCCGACGTGCAGCGGCTCGGCTCAGCCAGCACCAGCGAGAGGATCTCGGCCGACACCAGGGGCCTGCAGCCCTTCCGCGCCGCCCGATCCAGCAGTTTTCCCCAGGGGCGCAGGTTTCCCTGGCGCAGGGCTTTGACCAGACGCAGGTGATCGCGGCGCTTCTTGGGGTAGAGCAGCCCGTGCTGGCGCAGGAAGGGCTGGTTTCGCTTGAGCCGGTGCTGGATGTAGGTGGAGGCCGTCTTGTGGATCCCCACATGCAGCACCAGGGTGGGAGAAACCAAGCGACGGCGGATGGGCAGTGCGGGCAGCCTAGGAGGCCTGGGCCGAGCGGCTGAGCCAGGCTTCGGCGCGGCGGCGCAGGCCCCGCTGGCAGCGGCGCTCGAGGCGATCAAGCAGCTGCAGCAATGCCAGGCGCAGCACCGGCGCCGCCAGCGGAGCCGCTGCCGCCGGCAGCTCCGCCCACACCCGAGCCTCAGCCTCGAGCCCCGCCTCGCGTGGCCAGATGCTGGCCTCCAGGCCGAACTGGAGACGCTCCTGCCATTCTCCCAGCCCCTCCACCCGTGCCTCCAGCTGGCGAATGGTCAGCCGCTCCCCATCCCAGAGTGCCTCCAGGGTCACCTGGGGCTGCAGGGTCCAGCCGGCCACGGCGTAGGGCCGTGAGCGGTAGAGGTAGCGCTGGTCAGCGGCGGCCCGCAGGCGGGCCGGATCGAGCAGGCCGCGCAGCGGTCTGAGCGGCCGCGCCAGGAAGGTCTGCAGCTGCTCCCCCTTGTCAGCAGCCAGGCTCGGCTCCAAGGGCACCTGGATCCGCCGCCGCTGCTCCAGTCTCACGGGGCATCGCGGAAGGGAGTGGCAACGGCACCCCCAGCAGCCAGCAGATCCTCGATCTCGCACACCGGGAAGCGGTTGATCGCCTGGAGGGCGCGGCGGGCATTGCCGCGCAGCTGCTCGCTGATCGCCTCGCAGTAGGGCACCTGGGCCAGCAGGTCCACCGTGCGGCGCAGGATCCGCACCACATCGCCCTCATCGAGGGAGGTGTTGGCGATCACGTCGCTCCAGCTAGCCCCCCTGGCCCAGGCATGCACCAGGCCCGTGAGCTCCGGCTCCCACCAGAGCGGGAAGGTCACCTTGGCGCGCTGCTGCTGGCGCTCCAGCTCGCGGCGCAGGCCGCGCAGGTCGTGCAGGGCCTCCTCGGCGGCCGGTGGCGGCGGGTAGCCGCACCAGAGATCGGGGCGGTTCACCTCGGTGGAGATCGCCTCAAACACGGCCGCCAGCTGGGGCGGATCGAGCTCATCGAGGTGGCCGCTCATCAGCGCCAACCCGAGCCAGAGCTCGTTGTCACCGCGCAGGGCGGCCACGGTGCGGCCCACCTCGGTGGGCTCGAGGCCATCGGCCCCGGCCAGGGCCCCGAAGAAACGCAGCACCTCGATCAGGGCCAGGAAGGTGTCCCAGTGGCGGTTGGAGCGGAAGTGCAGCAGCCGCTGGCGCTCCTCGATCTCCAGCTGCAGCTCCTCCATCCGCCGGCGGTGCTTCTTGAGCTGGCGGCGGTCACCCCAGCGGTGGGCCGGATGCAGCTCCAGCTGCTCCTCCAGCTGGTGCACAAGCTGGGCGTGGGCCTGCACCTCGCCCGCCAGGTCGTACTGGGGGGTGACCATGTCGTGGCGGCTGGCCATGTGGGCCACCGCCAGGGCCAGACCGCCGCTGGCCTGGTCGCCGTGACGCAGTTCGCCGACATGGCGCAGCTCGGGCGCCTCCACCTGGCTCACCTGCAGGCAGCTAAGCTCGGCGTGCAGGGCCACCACGGCGCCGCAGGGCAGCAGCAGCCAGACGTTGTCGTCGGTGAGGCACTTGAGCAGGGGGAACTGTCCCGGCCCCTTCACCTTCGCCACGATCACCGCCGGCGTCACACGGCCCCGCAGCTGGGGCGCCTTGAGGCTCACCAGGGTGCCCTCACTGGCGAACTGCAGGGCCAGGGTGAGCTCATGGGCGAGGGTTTCCTCGGCCTGCTGCTGCAGGATCCGCAGCAGGCGCCGCTCCTCGCGCAGGTGCCCCCGCTGTTTCTCGTAGTCCTCGAAGTCGTCCCAGGGCACCTCGCCGGAGCCGTCTTCCAGGCTCTCGAGCTGCTGCATCAGCTGGGCGATCCGGGCTTCATCCTCGACCAGATCCAGGGTGGCCAGGTAGCGCCCGAAGCTGCGCTCCACCAGCTCCTTGGCCTTGGCCAGGTCGTAGCGCTGCAGCAGGTTGAGCACCATGCCGTAGCTGGGGGTGAACTGGCTCACCAGCGGATCGGCGGGCGCGGTGGCCAGCTGGCCCGCCTCGCGCACCCCCTCAAAGCGGCTCTGCACCGTCACCACATAGCCCTGGGAGTCGAGGCCGCGCCGACCGGCCCGGCCGGCCATCTGCAGGAATTCACTGCCCATCAGGGGCCGGTGGCCCCGCTCGGTGCGCTTGGAGAGGGCCGAGATCACCGTGGTGCGGGCGGGCATGTTGATGCCGGCGGCCAGGGTTTCGGTGGCGAACACCACCTTGATCAGTCCCTGCTGAAAGAGCTCTTCGATCAGCTCTTTCCAGGCCGGCAGCACGCCGGCGTGGTGGGATGCGATGCCCCGCAGCAGGGCCTCGGCGTGGCCGCCCTCCCGCACCGCCTCGGGGCTGGTGGCCACGAAGGCATCGAGCCGGGCCCTGATGCGGGCCTGCTCCGCCGGGGTCACCAGGGTGGCCTTGCCCAGCTCCTTGACCCCCTTGTCGCAGCCGCGGCGGCTGAAGATGAAATAGATGGCGGGCAGCATCTCGCGCTCGGCCATCTGGGCCACCACAAAGCCCAGGGGCGGCGCCTCGGGCTGGGGCGGCTTGGGCGTTTTCGGGCCCTTGCGGTGGCTGCCCTTGGGGGCGCGCCACACCTTGCAGTTGGGATGGAGCCCCGTGCCCTCGTCGTTGAGCAGGGGGTGCAGGCCCTTGGCACTGCAAAAGCTGAAGGCCAGCGGCACCGGCCGATAATCGCTGAACACCAGGCGGGTGGGACCATGCACCCGCTCGATCCAATCGGTGAGCTGGCCGGCATTGGCCACCGTGGCCGAGAGGGCCACGAGCTGCACCGGCGGCGGGCAGTGGATGATCGATTCCTCCCAGACGGTGCCCCGCTGGGAGTCGTTCATGTAGTGGCACTCGTCGAGCACCACCGCCTCCACGCCCTCCAGCGGGTCATCGCCTGAGTCAGCTTCCGCGTAGAGCATGTTGCGGAAGATCTCGGTGGTCATCACCACCACCTGGGCCTCACGGTTGAGGCTGAGGTCGCCGGTGAGCAAGCCCACCTTGTCGGCACCAAACTGCGCGCGGAAATCGCGCAGTT
>Ga0194133_10003080_pt1 | contig 24344 bp, 50 predicted proteins | sample TA2KigOf40mmetaG_FD_155448 | JGI IMG/M metagenome (GOLD analysis project Ga0194133, IMG submission 155448) | Freshwater microbial communities from Lake Tanganyika, Tanzania - TA2015055 Kigoma Offshore 40m | ecosystem: Environmental > Aquatic > Freshwater > Lake | place: Tanzania: Lake...
CGCTACTCCACATCTTTCTGCTTTCCTACTTATAAATAAAATTTTTTTCATTTATTTTTTTAGGAGGTTAATATCATTTTCAACCATAATTTTTACTAAATTCTTAAAAGAAGTTTTTGGTTCCCAGTTTAAAATGCTTTTTGCTTTATTATAGTCTCCTATTAAACAGTCTACTTCAACAGGTCTTATAAGCTTAGGATCTATTTTTACATATTTAGACCAATTATCTATTCCTATCAAACTAAATGCTTCATCTAAGAACTCTCTAACACTGTGGGATTCGCCTGTAGATAATACAAAATCGTCAGCAAATTCCTGTTGTAGCATTAGCCACATGCCCTCTACGTAATCAGGAGCATATCCCCAGTCTCTTTTCGAGTCTATATTACCTAATGAAATGTAATCAGATAATCCCAAATGTATCTTAGCTACACCGTCAGATATTTTTCTAGTGACAAATTCATGACCTCGTCTTTCTGATTCATGATTGAATAAAATACCGCTAGTTGCAAAAATATTATACGATTCTCTATAGTTCTTAGTTATCCAATGGGCATACAATTTAGAAACTCCATAAGGAGAACAAGGATAGAACTCTGTTTGTTCATTAGCGGTTCCTCCCTTTCTACCAAACATCTCAGATGAACTTGCTTGATAAAACTTAATATTTTTATTTCCGTATTCTCTTATTGCTTCAAGCACTCTTAATGCACCAAGTCCTGTGATATCAGAAGTTTGTTCTGGCATTGTCCAGCTCTCACCAACAAACGATTGCGCTCCCAAATTATATATTTCATGAGGTTCACATTCTTTAATTACTCTTAAGAGAGAATTTTGATCTGATAAATCTCCTTTTAATAAAGATATTTTACCTTTTAAATGTTCTATGTTAGGCGCATAATAATTTGCTTTTCTTCTTTCAATTCCAAAAACGTCATATTCTTTAGTCAATAGGAAGTCAGCTAAATGAGATCCATCCATACCATTAATACCAGTTATCAATGCTCTTTTCTTCATCTTATTTGTTTTATTCCTTGATTTGAGAAATATCTGATAGATATTTTTTTAGATCATTGTAGTTCGGTGCGTTGTCTTGACAACCTAAACCCATATTCGACATTATGATTTTAATATCTTTAATAGTATTGACTTTATCCCAATCTATTGAATACCATCTAGGTTGCTGATCGACTTGTACAGGAGGAGTCGCTAAAGGTATAGCAACCACCTGTGTTCTCTTCTTTCTAGGTTTATCACTTACTGCCATATTATTTAACTTTGTTGTACATTTTAAATTTACACAATTTATTCAATTCTTCTATAACTAAGTTAATAGTATCTACCCATTCTTTATATTCTTTTCTTTTCCTCTTATCAGGTTGTTCAGAGAATAGTTCTTCAACTCTATCTACTAAGTCAACTACTAAAGCCATTAGAAACGACTAGCTATTTTAAGAATGAGTTCCTCTTCCTCTTTAGTAAGCATATTCCACTTACCATTAAGTTTATTCAAAGCATCTTGATAATCCTTTTCAGGTACGCTGTAGAGTTCATAGTCTACAGCCCTACATTTTTTATCTATGTTACCTGTATCTATTAGATAATCTATAACTTCATCGATCTCACTACTATCACATCTATCTAAAAACTCATCGACTTCAATATTAACATTAAATTCTTCTTGTTGATAAAATTTTGGCATAACTGTTTGTTTTTTATTTTACTGAATTTATTCTTAGTTTGTCGTCTTCTATAATTAAATAATCTCCTGATGTGTCCATAGTGTCTACGAAATAATATCTACCTCCTGTAAACTTATCTGATCCTTCAAGATCTAACCTTCTCATTTGAGTATGGCCCACAATTTGTATGTAGTCTTTTTTTAATCCTTTATTATGCTTTTTATTAACACTCATCAATGATCTTGGTCTAATCCATATAGGAGTTTGGTATGTATTGTCTCCTGAAGCGTCTACGCCGTTAAACTCAAATGCACTTGGTCTATATTTTAATAGTTCATTTAAATTATTAACTACATTCTCTTTAGTCCAACCTTCATCTCCAAATTCCCCATCCATGAATGTAGGACTTACACCAGCATGGGTGAATAGATAATTATCAAAACCATAAGCCATTTGTAAATGCTCTTTGTTCTCTTCTATAACATGTCTAATAGACGGCGCTATCCTATATTGATATCCGGATATTGTTGTATCTGTAAAACCAGGATAGTACGGCATATCATGATTTCCTAGCAGAAGAATGACCTCAACTTGTGGATTGTTTTCTTTGTACTGAATAATTTTTTTGAAATTGTCTATTTGCTCTATACCAGGAATATTAAATGAGTCAAAGTAATCACCAATGAATATAACTCTATCTACGGGTTTTTCTTTATGAATGGCTAATTTCCAATTGGATCTACCATGAGTATCTCCTATGACTACAGTACGCATGAAACAAATTTAATTGTTTTTTGTTACAGATAATATTTTATTTCCAAAGTACTTGAATAAGAATGATAAATAAACTTAGTAGTAGGCATACTCCTGTTTTAAGACTAATGCCTTCTTTAAATAGAAACCATCCCATAACGCCGAACACAACAATCCCTACCGCAAATCCTAGTATGCGACTTGGATATATTTCACCGCCAAAAGATAAAATAAAATTTTCTACACTCTTCATGAAAGCCCAACTAATAGGAAGACCTAGGAACATTAGAAGTACTCCATACTTCTCTGTCCATCCCCACTTAATACCGGCTTGTAATTGGATAAACGATAGGATTTGTCCTATAATACCATATAAGACCCCGTAAATAAAATTTTGCACAACCATTTGTTTTGTTTTTTATTCTTCAGTATTCAGAGTGAGGTCCATCATATTTCCTCCTTCCTCTGCTACCTCTTTTTTATTGATCAACTCATAAATCTCTTTCTTGATTTCCTTAATTGCATCAATATATTCTTTTAGTTTCTTTTTGTTATCTGGAGAAAGATTGTAGATTCTTTCTTCAATAGTAGATTTACCTTTAACAGGAACAACTTCCTCGGTTTTAGGCATATCATCTTCCATCAAAGACTTTAGCTTCTTACTATATTCTACTGGATTCAAATAGTTCATCGTGATACTTTATCATAAATATTTGACATCTTAACTAATTTCTTAGCCACCTCAGGATCCTTGATAACATGAACTTCAAAGTCATTCTTTGATCCTGCTGCAATGATACCACTATACCTCTCGGCTGTGGAATGGTTAACGCAGGTCGTACTATATCCTAATTGAACTCTTTTTGGGTGGATCTTTTCACCACATACTTTACAATACTTTGTCATAACTTTTATTTTTATAATGTCATACTACCAACTTGATTGATAAGAATATTCTTGATCCTTAGCACCATCTTCTGATAGTACTTCCTCTAACATTCTAACAGTATTCTCTACATCATAGATATAATGTTCATCATACTCTGTTGAACCAAAGAAGAAACCTCCTTGAGTAGGTAGAAGTTCTGACGCCTTACTTTTATCTTTTAAGACCTTATTACATACATTAACAAGCTCTTCAAGTTTATAGATGGGTACACGATATTCTCCACAGTCGTCTATCCCTTTCTGGATATTCTCAACGAACCATTGGTGAATGTGGTTTGCCTTTCTCCAATAGGCAACTTCCTCTACTACTTCTTTGATGCGCTTTTGCTTGATAGCAGGATGAGGCTTACCGCCCTTAGTTACTTCAACTGCTTCTCTCTCATTCTGATTAACATAGTCTCCTGTAAAAAGAAATGACTTTTTATTTAAATACATGTCTAATCCCATAACCTTTATTTTAGTTTTATTAATTATTTTTAGTCGTCTGATTCGTCCTCGTCTTCATCAGAAGCTTCACTATTTAGATACTCCTCTAGAGTATCGATATAGTCTTTCATTTCATCTAAAGCACCTTCTGTAAATGTGTCAGAGTTTCTTGAGCACAGATCTTTCAGCTCATCTAAAATGTAAGACAAAGCATTAGAATTCTGTCTCTCTAAATTTTTTCTAGTGTAATTGTAGATAGTGTTATCAAACTGTTCGGCAACTGCCCAACCATGATTCTTGTAAATAACCGCATGCGCGATGTCAATAATATGCATAACCTTTATTTTTTTTAATTAACTAAACAAATAACTCTTCTGATTCCAAGTACCGTTCTTGTATGTCTCGATAACGTAGTCACCATTGTACTTCCTGTTCTCTCTTAATACTAACCAAACTTTCATACCGTCTTCCTGTATCTTAAGCTCGTCTCCGTCCCATGCCTGTTCTATTGTCTCTAGATTCTCTAATTCTCTTTTTGTGTAGTTCATAACCATTTGTTAATTGATATAAGTAAAATTAAGACATTCCAGTGACATAAAAAAATATTTTTACTCTTTTTTTAAAAATTCTCGATTGATTATCAACAAGTTATAAGTGATTGATTATCAATTGGTTATAAGTTATTGAGTATCAATTAGTTATAAAAAGAAAAGCCCGGGTAAAAACCCAGGCCGTTTTTTTAGGATGCAACTAACCATTAGACGCCGAAGCTAGAAAGCTTAACAGCGTTTGATACGCGACCTCGCGTAAGATCGTACAAGGCATTAACCAACTGATCGTTAAAATAATTACCAGCACATACATCAGATACGTGGGTAGTTGAATAACCAGTAGCTTCTGCTACTTTTGTAATGTCGCCAGTTCTCAATTTACGATTGATACGGCTTACTTTCTGAATGTAGCTCAACTTGTTGTAAGAGCTAGGGCGATTTGAATTTGTCATAATACGCATTTTTTGTTTTTTAATTATTAACAATATAAATGTAAGACATTATTTTTAATCTAATATAATTGATCTTTTTAGTGCAATACTTTTTTTTAAAAATCATAATCGTCTAACAAATTGTCCTCACTCCAATTGTCAATTATTGGTTGATTCACTTCGGCGTTAATCATGTCTATAAGCTGTTCAGCTTCCTGTTTAGTGACCCACCCTGAGCCATCTACATCTACTATGTCGCCGATATAATACATGTCGTCGAATTGTCTTAAGTCTTTTAATTTAATTTGATATGTCATAACTGTTTATTTTTTTAAGTGTACTGGAATATATTTCATCGCAAGCTTACCGATAAGGGTATTGATATCGTAAGAGACATTGTACATCTCATTAAGCATATCTAAGCTTCTCCTACGTCTCAAGTGCTTTCTAAAGTTAGGACTCTTCATTCGTCCTTGATCTCCAAATTTGTTTACTGTTCTCATAACTTTGATTTTTTAATTAAAGGAAAAGAACATTAGTCCATGTCCTAACAACCGGCCATACGCTCGTTATAGTCATCAATTTCCAATTGCATTTTCCTAAAGGATTCGTAGTCATATTTGAATTCAGGCCACTTACTGTCATCAGACCATCCGTCTGGGAACATTGGTTCATAATTAGGATTCTGTTGCATGTATTCATCTTGGCTCATGCTTACCAATTTTTCTAAGTCATTCTTACTCATAATAATTAATTTTAATTTACATAGTAAATATACAACAAATTTTTGACATAAAAAAATATTTTTAGTCTTTTTTTAAAAGTTTTTATTGGCAATCAATTAGTTATGTAAGTAATTGATAATCAATAAGTTAGGCAGATTGGAAATCAATAGGTTATATATTAACAACCGTATTTATGCATAAGTTGATCAATTATCTCCTGATCAAACTTATCTATAGATTCTCTATTCTGAAGCTTTTTAATGTAGTTAACATGCTTCTCTATGATTGATTTGTCTTGTAGTTTTCTTAGTATTGTAAACTTATACTCTTGAGTAAGTATTTCTTTGAGAATTTGAACCTTTTTTATGTAGTCTTTTTGTTTTTCTTTTTCATCAAAATGTTGTTTATTTTTATCAGCTTTAACTAGTATGTCAGACATTTTGTTTAAAGAAAATTTATAATAATTCATCACTCTTGTTTTTTAATCATATAGTTAAAGATTGTTTTTTGAAGTGAATTGAGAGCGTCTGTATTTTCTTTAATTAGTTGAGAGAGTCTATCTCTTTCTTCCACTAATAGTTGCATCATTTCTTCTTGTAGTTTGTCTACTTTTAATTCTAATGCATCATTCTTTGCTACTAGTCTTTGATATTGTGACCATGCAAAATATCCTAGTAGAAAGGCTAATAATCCTAATATACCGTATTCCATTAAGTGTGATTCGGTAAATTGTGTGGTAATATTTTGCAGTAGTTTCATTAATTAAGTGACGAATATTTTTTAAACAACAAATCTTCCCAATTATTTGCATAACGCCATAAAGTTTCATATTTTGATTGGATGGCTTTACTTTCTAATAACTCAACCATTATTTGTACCCACGCGTCTCTTGAATTTATATGTAATATAGGATGTATACCATTAGGTATTTTTGAATCCGCTACTTCATCCAATATATCATAATATAACATAACAATAAATATTAAGTAAAATTACTTTAAAGATTAAATATTAAAAACTTCTCTCAAACATTTTTTTGTATATTTCTTGGAAGTCTTCTCAGCTTCTATTTCTAGAGGATTCTTATGATCAGGTAAATATAGAGATAAAATTTGGTAATGCCTCATATTCTGTTTGTAGTGTGTGTATTCATGTATGATGCTGTTTACTAACTCTTCTAAATCTGCATGCTTATCTTTAGATACAAATATAATAGATTCAATTTCATCATAGAACGCCATACAGTCTTCTGTGTAATAGTCAGACTTTCTAAACTCTAGAGTAGGAAAGATTTTGTTAAATTTAGATTTTCCATAAGTCTTAACACACCAATCCAATATCTTTGTGGCATGGTTTCTAGTAATCTTTATTGGTTGTTCCATAACTAGAGTCCTTCTTGTTCAAATACTGTTTTTATTCTTTTTGGTAATACTGAATAGTCTTTCATAAAATACCTAGGCATCTTTTCTATTATCTTTTGGTTATTATATGGACTATTTTTTGGAGTAGCCCATTTTCTGGTGGCCAATAGTCTGTTATAAAACAAAACATAGGCATTAGCCTTTTTTATATATTTGTCAATGTCTATATCCAGATTGAACTTCTTAATAATCCTGACTGCCCTCTTCTCGTTGTCTAATTCAAGGTTTCGGCAAGTAGCAAGATGTTTCTTTATATTAGGCACTTCTTTCCCTTCCAACCATTCATCTACCAAAGGCATTGAGATCATACTTTTCTTCCAGATGTCTATGTTCTTTTTCCACTGCGTAAAGTGACCAAACTCGTGTGCAAGTATTTCTAATGAGTCTGGTCTATTCATTGAACAAACTAAAGCAGGTTCCTCTTCATCAAAATAGCCGGAACACTTTATATTTCCTGATAGTTTTACGTATTTAGTTTTTCTGAGATCACATTTAATTCCGTGCTGCTTACATTCAGACTTAACATGTTTTATGAAGTCTTTAGCTTTCTTGTTCATAGTAGACTAATTTAAAGTTGCGGATCCCTATGATAAATATGAAGATTTAATCTCATCTATGTGCTTACATGATCTTTTATTTCCTGAAAATTTAAAGGCATAGCAATTGCAAGACCAATCATCATCATTCACCTCTACTTTGTACTTTCTTTCATCAGATCCTGAAACTTCCCAATCCATTTGGATCTTAAAGGCTTCATTCTTTCCTCCTGGATATGGCCTTCTAAACCACATGATGTGATTTCTAGTAGTACCGCTTGGAAGATCTTTTATACCACTATCATCAATAATATGTGATCCAGTTTCATCTACCCAAAAGAAGGGTGCTTTGTAGCTGTGAACTATTATCATGGGTTAATCAATTTAAACAATTTCCTGTAACCTAGAAAACCTAAGTCCTCAGTTCTAGTGAATAGTTTATTGAAGTCATATTGCTTGTTCATAGTATGAGCAACCTCATCAATATAAAACTTCTCTACTCTACTTCCTACTTTAAACTCTTTACACCATTTATTGATGTCCATAGTTCTGTCTGGTACACACGTACTTTTAATCTTAAGTTGTTCGTTTGTCATAGTTTTTCTATTTCTTGTTTTACTTCTTCCCAATACATTTTATCAAAGGAATGCGCTTTTATTATCTCATCTACTGCTATTAATGCGCATTGTTTAGATTCGTACCATTCAGCCTTTGAACTTGGTATTGCATTACAAAATAAAATATGTAATTGTTTTGCTTTTTCTTTTGATGTCATAGTTGTTTATTTTTTGTAGCCAAAACGTTTAGTGTCGTCATGCTCTCTGAATGAGTACTCGATTCTAACCATCTTCTCAAGAGTCTTTTCTTTGATGACTCCGGTCTTACGATCTTCTATCATAACCTGACCGATACCTTCATATATGTCAAGGTCTACGGTATCATAATACTCTTCAGCCTCTTCTAACGTATCAAAGACTTTAGTATTTGTATCATTATGGTTGTAGCCATCTATCAATATTGATTCAGTATCTCCAAACTCATCTACTTCATAGTAATAAGGACCTGATGTTACAAAGAACATATTTGGATCTTGTCCGTCTCCTACTAACTCTCTAGCTAATTTTTGTGCTTCTTGATTTGTCATAACTTTTATTTTAAATTGATTAATAACATATAGCATCACGTGAAAGGAAGTTCTCTTCAATGAGCTGATCTATCTGACGCTCAATCTCATCATCTTCATTACACATAGAAGGACACCCCTTGTACCACTTATTGACATAAGCGTTCCAAGACATACGACCCTCGTCGTAAGCAATCTCGTCCCTCTCCATATTAAGAGGAGGAGTGCAGATGAAGTTGTTATCATCCACAAAAAAATTCACCTGACAATCAGGATATGCTCCTCTGAACACATTGTGATTGTTCTGTACTGTCTTCCAGTCACTAGTAACCTGTATCTGACTGTCAATCTCTACTTCATTCGTAAGGAAGTTGATAACTTTAATCTTAATATTCATATTCATAACTTTTATTTTATTCTTCAAAAGAAAAAATTACTACCTCCGATAGAACATTTAGTGCTTTTATTTTTATAATATTTTTCTTAAATAAATGCATTAGTTCTGTTTCTCTAGTTCCGTATACCCAATGAAACAGAAGATCATTAACAACCTCTGCGTAAATACATGGATCGTTTCTCATGTCTTCTAAAGTCTCATCAAACATTTTTTTAATTTCTTCTGTTCTGTCTACGTAATTAATGTCTAAATATGGATTCATAACTTTTATTCGTTTGATACATAGTAAAATTAAGACATTCCGTCGACATAAAAAAATCTTTTTAGTACTTTTTTAAAAATTGTCGATTGAAAATCAATCAGTTATGCAAGTGATTGAATACCAATAAGTTATAAGTGGTTGAAAATCAATGAGTTATTTACGGATGTCTATGAACTCATTGCCGTCCTCGTCCGGCTCAGGCTCGTCCGGCTTAAATAGAATATCTCCAGATCCTTCCAGACCGAGTCTTTTTAAATGATCATAATAGAAATCATCCAAAGCATAAAATTCCTGAACGTCTTCTTTAACTTCAGACACTTCTATATTATTTGATTCTATTCTTTGTAGCATCTTACTTGTGAATGGATCATCAACAAATAAGAAATAGCAGTTATAGCAAAGCCATTGAAGGTTCTCTATTCTCCAGTCACTACGCTTACCATTCTTAAAGTTAAGTAGTAGTGGTACTTTCAAATCAGATAATCTCTTCTCAGCAAATTTACATGCGCAGCACTGGTAACCGAGTCTACCATCTTTCATCAACGACTCTTTCAATCTTGCTATCTTTTTAGAATTGATAGGTTGGTTCTCTACAAGCATATCATCTAGATCCTTCTTCCATACTCCACCTGCCCAATTCTTAGGCATACCTTTTCCTGACTGATTCTTGTGTAATTCAAATAAGCTTTTTCCTGTAGCTTCATCAAATGTATTCTTTGAATACTTCTTGTATGTTATATCTGTAATGCCTAACCATCTTGCAGCTTCTTTATTACTACGAGTGTTAGCCATAGCTTCTCTTAGTTGTGCTTCAGTTAATTGAAGTCCTTTATGCCACCAAGATTCTGGCCTTTTATCTTTGGCCATATTTTCTTTTGTAAAAAACGGCGTCTTCTTACTCATCTAATTTAGTATTTATTTGACACAACAAATTCCATAACTCATAAGGGTTATTCAATATGATCTCTTGATCTTCTTCATCTAGTATGGCGTTTAGCGTACCATCAGCATTTACTCTTTCATATAGATAAAATGAAATTACTTCCATACATTCTTTACCAAAATTCATAAACAACAATGTATCTATGACAGTAAAAAACTTCTCATCATAATTAGAAAAATCTAGATTTAAATCAGCATACATTAAATTTTGTCTTACATTAAGCTCGTCTATACTATTAATAAGATTATAGAATGCTTCCCTCTTTTTGTCTGAGTTAGACTTTCTCTTTCTTCTAATTAGTGTTTTAGTTCCTAATATAGAGTCTACTCCTAATTGTATTTGTTTAAAATCCTTCTCCATCCTTTTTCTTTAATGATAATTTGAGTTTATACTTGTCGTGTACTGCATGGATTAGATTCTTAATGTGATTACACATCTCATAATCCTCTTCATCTACGTACCAAACAAGACATGTTTCTAAAGCCTGTATCCAATGATTCTTGTGTATCTCTATAAAATAGTTAGAGTCGTTTATTTCAAACAAGGAAGCGTAAATCTTATTTCCTACTAATGCGTCTTCAATAGCGATAGGAAGATGCTTCTTTATAAGGGATTTAAGTATCTCTGACTTAGAAATCTCATTAGCTGTAAGTAATTCTGGACTATTAAACATAGCCCTAACTATTTTTCTCATAACCAATTCTCTTTTTATTAAGTTTGTCCTTTGAGTATCTTAATTAGCATATTAGATACTGAAGCTAAAGGTACAATAAATCCTATGACATTTTTATAGGGATTGCGATCATCGTAGTCAATCATAATACCAGCATCACCAAACCTTTTCTGTAAAGCAACACTAATCTTATTAGCAAGCTCTTGTTTATCTCTTGGGTCTTGAAATTCTTGATCTAGAAGGAATTGCATCTTCACACCCTTTTTAGTGGGATTGTCGTTTACATCAAATTGAAGTCTGTACTTCTTTCCTTCTACTGTAATATTATATAGTGGGTTAACGGCCTGTGCCATGTTTTTTAATATAAATATCTAGTTAGAATATGTTTTTAGTAGCCACAAAAGGAAGTTCTGTATTTTCAGGCTCTGTTTTGTTTACTTTGATTTTGAATATACCGAACTCATAATCTCCAGTTTCCTCTACAGTTGCTAGTATTTCAGGCAGTTGTGTTATGAATTGTGCACCATTGTTGTCCAGATTCATCCTGTCAAACTCAATTACCACAGCATGATTGTAAATACTCTGTAATGGCTTCACTCGATCAGGCATGGAATACGAGGTTTCTGGTTGTGTCACCTTAATATACTCATCAATAACATCTTGACTTTGAAGATAGGTTGTACTACTCCAAGGTTCCACAAAGTACAGGCAGTTCATGTCACAGTTGTTGATCACGAACCCAATATCATACTTGTTAAGAAGGATTGGATGTTGAAACTCATTATTCTTAATCCAGCTTCTCCATTTTCTAATATAGTTTCTACCACTATTATTTGATGCCACTTTAAAATAATCATCATCTTTCTGTATCTCTTCTGTCCATCTATGTCCACGACAAGTTAAATGATATACGAAGGCATCTCTGGACTGTATAAGCTCGTAACCTGCTAGTATCCACCTTTGGAATATATCAGAGTCTTCATAAGGAAACGGTGCGAATATGGCATCGTGGCCACCCATGGAAACGAAGTCCTTCTTATAGATTATCCAAGGAGCGAACATGCCTTTAGTGGTTTTATCCTTAAACTCTTCTTGCTTTACTAAGCAGAACGATTCAAACCCTTCTACATCTAGATCATCAAAGTCCATACCAAAGTTATATATTATCTTTTCATCCCCAGGTGGATGGAGTGGTGGTTCTATCCTTGTACCACATACAACAGTACCTGGTTCAATGTGCTTGATCATGTTCTTTACATAGTTAGGTCCCATGATCATATCAGCATGCATGATGCCTACTATCTGATTTTTAGCAAGGTTTATGCCTAGATCATATAAAATAGTATGGCCTTCTCTTTTATCTCTTTTCAGGACACGTAAGTTATTATCTCCTTCTTTTAACTGCACCTCTTGAATCCATTCAAAAGTACCATCTGTTGATGCATCATCTATTAGAATGAGTTCTACTTCTGGAGCATGTTTACGTACACTTGCGTATGCATTCTTTAGGTGTTTTAAGTTATTATGGCTTGGTATTACTATTGATATCATATTATATAATTTTCTCCAAAGCTTCTTAGATCAATATACAAATTAGAATATTCTGAGGTTATAAAATAATTATTCATCCTAGTCTCAGCTTCTCTACAGAATTCATTTATGCCTATGTCTATTTTGTTTCTTTCAAAAGTCTGGGAGTTTAAATGACATATCGTATGATTGTCTGATACAACTGTCTTAAGATCATATTCATCACATACACAACCAATATAAAAGTCAACTCCCCAACCGTAAATTAATTCATCGGGTATTCTTTCTGTCTTTTGTAATATGTCTCTTCTTAATAAAGGAGATTGAAAGTCTATCCATCTAACGTATCTTAAACCTTTACCCCAATTCCACATCTGCTTCCAATGACATTGTTTAATTGAAGCATTGATTATAGATGGAGAATAAACACAAGCATCAGAAGACTTAGCTTCATTTATCGACGTTGTTAAAAACGATGGACCATGAAATATAAGATCATTATTTAAGAAATATAAATAATCGTGATTAGTGGATAAAAAATAATCCAAGACTATATTAAAGCCACCACCAAAGAAAACGTTCTGTTCTAATCTGTGTGTAGTTGACGCTGCCAATTCTTCTTTAGACCCATTGTCTACTACCATTAATTCACAATCATTAAACAAAGGATCCTTCTTCAACTGATTGACTAAGTTGTCTGTAAGCTGTGGTAGGTTATGATTGAGTGTTGCTATTAACATAATTTTATTTTGGAACCCAAATAGTTCGGTTAGAGTCGGTAGGCTCGTTCTTAAGAATATCTAATTAGAATAAACTGAGATTAGATTTTGTTCAAACATAATATTTAATATTTAGATTTAATATTTTAAAGGTGCGTTAAAATTAGATTGCATAACAATTCCATGATAATTTTGAGCTATCATATCTTCTGTGTATCCCTGTTCTTTATATTCTTTTATTTGCTGAGGATAATGAAAAAACTTAAACATAGGTTCTAAAGGATAAATTTGTATTGACTTAAAAGCCAATAAACTTTCACCATACCAACTAAATTCACTAGGAGAGACATTTATTAATTGTTCGAATGTTAAATTATTAGGAATTATATAGTAATTTTCTAAATCATTCCAGACTTTCTTTGACCAGATTACTGGCCCAGGTCCAAAATCATAGTGTTTACTGGATCTGTTAAATATGCCCATAATCTTATTTCTATCTTCTATATAACTTTCTTTTGGATCAAAACCTAAAATATGTTTTTTATTAACGGTCCAAGAAAAGAGTTCTTTTTGTTCATGTATTATTGTAAAAGGATTTTCATCATCATACATAAAATCTTTAATAGTAAAAGGTTTTATAAAATATGAGTCTGAGTCTATACATATATAATTTTCACACAGGTTTAATTTCCAAAAGCTAGATTTGATTATTTGTTGTTGTATCCAACCTGTACCTTTTGGCATACATATAGATTCATCTGAAATTACTTCTACTTCATTTAATGTTTTAAACATTTTTAAGTCATCAGATGGTACACTAACATAAAAAGGTATTTTGTCAATGTTGTATTTATGAATAGATTCAAGTAGTACTTTAAATCTTTCAAAATCATTTCTAAAGGACTTACAATATAGTACTATTTTGTCCATGGTCTTATTGTTCCGTATTCATCAAACTCAGGCATCTTACCCCACTTATTAAACCACTTCTGGGCATTAACTGCTTCTGCCTGTTTTTGTCTATCAGATGACTTGCCATCGTTCTCTTCAAGCCTGTGTGATCCTCTAGCACCAAAATGCCATACAACAGACTTAGAAGTTAAAACAAATTTATACCCTTCATTTAACATTCTCAAGAATAGATCCATATCTTCCCAACTAGTAGGAGAGAATACGGGGTCGTTTCCTCCAATGTGATCCCAATCTTTCTTACTTATTAGACCACTAACACCCTCAGCTTTAGGTATAGTAAAGTCGTTTAATCCTATGAACTCTCTACTAAACTGATCAAACAACTCTCTATTGAAATCATTATAGTAAGCACCGAAAGTATCTTTAGGTACTATAACTGTACCTGGCCTTTGAGGACTACCAAACATATCTGGTTCTACTCTATGACTAAAAACCATTGTCTTCTCACCTTGCTTCAACAACTCTTCATAACAAGCTAGATCCCAATCTTTAGTTACATAGAAGTCTGAATGTAAGAACATTAAATAGTCTGTCTTAACTCTTTCAGCACAGAAGTTCATGCCTCCTCCTATACCAAGTGGCGATTCATTCTTGTCTATATAAACTTCAAAGCCATACTTGTCAACATTATTACTAAGCCATTCGTTAGTACCGTCAGTGCAATTCTCTGCGTGTATTATAAATGGCGCATCAAAGAAATGACTGTTCTCTCTAACAGACTCGACTGCTAATTTCAAGTAGTTGAGATTGTTATAGGTTGATATACAGAATGTGATGGGCTTAGATTGTTTCATATAATTGGTTTTGCAACTCTTGCCTCTTTATATGTTTAGGATGAATCAAAGCCCAATCTTCATAATCGGCCGGGAATACTGATGATGTTTTAAAGCCATCTAATTTTTCATGGACTTTACCAACCCATTGAATATGAGGTACATTCTTGCATATCCTTGTTTGATAGTCTGGCCAGTTGATTCTTTTTCTTTCATCCACTCTCCAACCCCACTGTTTTATATGTGACTCAGTGAGTCCATCTACTGTATTAACTCTTGGAATACCGTAGCATTCAACATTAGAGTTTACCTGCAGTATTTGCTTAAGTAGTTTAAGTAGATGTTCAGACAAATACTCATCTGCATCAATAAAGAAGATGTAGTCTCCTTTACAATTTAATTTAAGATTATTTTTAAATGTAGCAAAGTCTTTGTTAAGACCAAATGTAATGGATCTAATAGGGTAAGAATCAACCACAAATTTAACTTTATCTGTAGCTGTTTCATCCAACTGCACTATGATTTCATCTTCAGGATCCTTTCCTTCTATTAATTGTTTTAGAAGTTTATTCAGTTCTTCTGCTTCATTGTGAGCAGTGATAGCATAACTTATTTTCATATAATAGCTCTCCCTTTCATTTTTTCCCAATCTCTGTTCTTACGTACTTGATCGTTAGTTTGTCTAGCAGCTTTAAGAACGTTGTTGGTTGTATTAATTTGTTCTGTTAAATGTATCATTGCAGATAGATCTTTAGGGAAACAATGCCCACCAAAACCAAAGTCACCATCATGGCCAGGTACAGACCAATGTGAGTTACCTAGTCTTTGATCATAGATTGCATACTCCACTACCTTATCGTAGTCTACGTTTAACTCATTACACATTTGATAGATCTCGTTAGCAAACGAAACCTTAACTGATAGAAATGTATTGATCAAATACTTCACTATCTCTGCATAAGTAGAGTCTGTCTTAATTATGTAAGCATTAGGAAATACCTTAGAGAAGATCTGTTTGAGAACAGTTGTAGCTTCTTTTGGTCCACCTAATATGATCCTCTCTTGGTTCTCATAGTCTTTGATAGCGTTCCTCTCAGTCAAGAACTCAGGATTGAATACAACACTTATGTTATCAAACTTATAATTCCATAACTTAGTAGTTGCTGGAGGTATAGTTGATTTGACAACAACTGTATGTTTACCTGTTATATTCAGCTTCATTAGAACATCTTCAACTATATCTATATTACAACTACCATCTTGATTCATCGGTGTAGGTAGGCATACAAACACAATCTCACACTTAGCTGCAAGATCATCAAATGTAGAATTACATTTAGTATGGTCTAGATCATAAGTTAGAACATCATAGTAGTCTTTAAACTTATGATAGACTGCATTTCCTACAAAACCCTGTCCTATTATTCCTATCATAATGATTTGATATATTGTTCTAATCTATCTTCAGCCTTCCAACCAAGACGGTCTATAGCATCATTGTTTATTCTAAGTGTTTCTCTATAGTTACCTTTAACATCATCTACATACTCTCTATGTATATTTCCAAACATACTGGCAACTTCATTTAAAGAATAATTATTCCCTGTTCCAAGCTCCCAAGCATCTTCGTGCTTTTCATCTGACTCAGCTATTTTAATTAGACCATCAACTATATCATCTATGTGAGTAAAGTCACGGCGTTGTTCACCATCTCCGTGTATTAATATAGGAAGGCCTTTATTAATCATATGTCTCCACGCTCCAATTAATGCGGCCATGTGTGAATCAACTAATTCGCCTGGACCATACACATTATAAAATCTAACTATTTCTGCATTAAGATCATATACTTTTTTATAAAGTTTAATCCACTCTTCTCCAATGTGTTTAGTCATGGCATAAGGAGATAGTTCTGGATTATGGTGTTTTGATGAAGATCCTGAATATATTAACTTACTACCATTTTTTAATGCATATTCCACTACTTTTTTTGTTCCATCTACATTCACACTAAAAGTCCAAGATGGATTTTTAAATGATGGTTGTATTCTACTTAGAGCCGCTAAATGAAATATATATTTGTAAGCCTTATCAGGTATGTTGTTCATGGCCCTAACATCACCATTAATAAACTTAGCACCTAACTCTTCTACATTTTTAGCCTCTTTACCAATACTCAAATTGTCAATTACATCAACCTCGTATCCTTTTTGTAAGAGCTGTTTAGTTAGAGCATAACCAATAAAACCACAACCTCCTGTTACTAATATTCTATTTGTTTTCATTTATTTCAATATTGAAAAAACCAATATAATCACAAGCCTCAAAATAATCTTTACCAAAATTTTTTAAAGTCTTTGAATCTGACTTATGTGTTTTACCTTTAAACCTTAGGCTTTCTTTTTCCTCTTCGGTAAGCGGTGTAGACTTAATTGCACTCCACTGCCATTCATCTTTAGATGTCCCATTAGCAAATACTGTACCCTTACCATCTAAGTTTATAATATGAGGATACCAAACTCTACCTTTATCATCTGTGTATTTAATATCTTTGTAAAGCTCAGGCATTTCATTTTCATATTCTTCAAAGTTAAATTCACCTTCACGCATCAAATCGTTGGTTTGAAAACCACAATTGAAGCATACGTATGAATTATGAAACTCATTTAATGGTACAGTATAACAAGAATCTTGCACTCCGCATTTTGGACACGTTAAAAGATTGTCAGTCATTTAATTGTTGTTTTTTATTTTCATTATTACTATAAGTCCATGTAGCACTTTCAGGATAAGAATAAGCAATCGATGTATTTGTAGATTTTAAAGAATTAACTTTTTGTAATTCTTCTTTTATTGTATCCCATTGTTTTGGCGTAGGTGCATACTCATTACATGCCGTAATAAAACCTTTCATCCAGATTACAAACTCTTTTGATGTCATACTTTATTTAGTTTAGGTAGTTCAACTTTATTTAATTTAGGAAGTTCAATCTTTTTTAATTTAGGTAATTTTAGCTCAACTTGTTTAGGTATTGCATCAATATATGTGAGTAGTAAATTTTTCATTTGTTCAAAACTAAAGTTAGTTTTTGAATAATAAGACTGTTTTTTTGCTAGTTCAACGTATTTGTTATACTTTTCATATACGTCTTTTAAATAGTGTTTAGCTTGATTTATATCTGGATTAAACCACCCAGATTCTTCTAATATCATATCTTTTACTCTTGCTGATGGGTGTACTTGTAATATTTTTCCTCCTATTAAACATGACATATCTCTTTGTAAAAAATCAATATGCCCCGACCAACCAGAAACTATAATGGGTTTTTTAGACAAACTAAACTCTAAAAGTGGTCTACCAAAACCTTCACCTTTAGTTAAATTAAACATTGCTTTAACTTTATTGTGATTATACAAGTTGTTTATATCTTTATCATCTAATTCTCCGTGAAGTAAATATACGTTAGGGAGATTTCCTTCTACTGTATTACGAACTTCATCTATTTTTTTAAGTATTTCATCTCTATCTATTATACTTGATCCAGCGCCAGATACTTTCATAATTAGTGCAGGTCTTTTTTTACAATCCTTAAATGTTTCAAAAAATGTTTTAAGCATTAAACCTACATTTTTTCTGTCTTCACCCACCTCTCCTTGTAGCCAATGCCCTACAAACAAATAACAAAACTCTTCTTGTATTGTATCTAATTCTAATACTAAATCTGTTTCCTCTAGGTCTTTATCTGGTATATGGAAGTACTTATTTAGGTCCGCTCCTTCAAACAATACTTCAACAGGTTTTTCTAACACTACTTTAGATATAGTATTTCCTTTATCGTCTTTCTTTTCAAATACTGACTGTTTAAATACTGTTTTAGCGTGTTCTGAAGATACTAATGTAATATTCATTCGATTAATTCCTTCTATCCATGTCGCATGACACAATGTAGTTTCGATGCCTGCTGTAACACCTATGTTATATTTACCTATTGATTGAAACTCATTAGGTACGGTTATTTGAATCCATATATCAGGCTGCTTAGGTAATTGAGATGATTTGTTCATCATTGGTATTACCCAACCCCAATCTTCTTGATTATCTTCTAAATATCCCCAGGGAGTTTGCCCCCAGCGCTGCCCTAAAATTAAAAATTCGTATTCGTCTTTTTTTAATTCATATAATGCTTTAAAGAAATCTCTTGATCTCGCGCCATAGCCTGAATATGTATCTATAGGACAACTAATTGCACAAAACTGTTTCATACTAATATACTAATGGATGAGGAATTTTTTTTCTTGGTAGTTTACTTGTCTTAATTAATTCAAACTTAGGTCTAGATTTAAAGTTGTTGATTGTATCTTCAATAGCAGAGATTACATTATCACACATATGCTCAGCACTCATCATAGATTCATCAGATAAAACCCAATCGCGCCCTTCTAAACCTCTAGCCTGTCTTTCTTCTAAAGGTAAATTATATACTTCCTGTATAGCTTTAGCTACATCTTTAAAGTCACAACGATCATCTAGAATATAAGGAGTTGGAATTGATCCTACAATACTTGAATTAGTAGGAAATACAGGTACTACCCACCTACCGTGCTTCTTATACTTACCGTAGTGATTAGAACAGAATTTATCATCAAAGTCTATCCACTTGTCGTTCTCATCAACAAACTTCATTTGATCTTGCATACCCCCCGTTACATTTCCTATGATCATTCTACCTGCCATCATAGACTCGGTTAGAGATAATCCCCATCCTTCATTAGAAGATATTAAGCAAGTAACATCTGACATATTATACAGTAGGTTAATATCTTGAGCATTTATTCTAGCATCAGAGAAATAAACCTTTTGATATTCTGGATCACATAACAAATCTCTTACTGCTTCAAGGTTTGTGCCATTATCGTCTTGTCTTTGTGTGTGAAGTAGTAGTGCACATTTACTTGCCTTCTCTCTACCGATTGAATCACAGAATATAGCGTAAGCTGCAATTAGATCAGATGTGCATTTACGTCTAATATTTCTTGCATTATAAAATACAACAAACTCAGGATTAAAATTACCAAATAATTGTTTCTTCTTTATTTCTAAAGCTTCATTCTGATCTTTCATAAACTCTGTAATAGGATAAAAGACTTTTTCATTAATGCCATGTGGTACATACCTTAGCATTTTATTTTTAACTTTATCTCCTAACACCATTTTATTAATATTAAGTGTTTGTTTAGATATTGACATTAATGTATCACAAGATTCATAATATGATTTATTATACAAAGGTGCAGGAAGATCATCCCATATATTCAAATAAATCATGGGAATATTTCTCCTTATTTCATTTTCCATTTGAAACAACCATATCCAATATCTTGGGTCAGTAAAGAACATGATAGCACTAGGTTTTTCGATATCAATCAATTGTCTGACTGCTTCTTGAGTACCATATCCTGACACGGGATAAATAAATACAGATGCGTCCTGAATATCATTTAGCTTGTTTGTATCTTCAGAAATGTCTAATCTTTTACCTTGATCAGGATGATTTATGGCGCCTCCTAAATTAACCCAGTTAAATTTGTGTGAAGTACCTACAACTATTTCTCTTGCCATCGTTGATATACCACTCGTCATTCTGATATCATCACACAAGAGGAGAATTTTTTTTCTATCTTGTTTAGGTATATAACCCTTTTTCATTTAAAATTTATTTTATAGATTCAATTAAACTAGAACCTGTATAGTACGTATTGTACTGTTCGTGAATAGTTTGTCTAAAACTAGAGTCTGTAAGATACATGTATATGGCTCTTTCAACTATATCTTGTAAGTTCATTTTAGTTTTAATTGATGTAACTTTGAAATCTTCGTACAGAGTCTGCGGGATCTTAACCGATGTTATAACTCTTTTTGTTTTATTAATCATAATTCTTTTATAATAAATATATTAAAATATATAAATAAATACATAAATAAAAAAATATTTTATGGAGTTTTGTCACAAAGCTCTGGCTTATTGGTATAAGGGCAGAACTTACAATTGTTAATATTCTTAAGGTAAATTCTATCTTTATTGTATTTGGCCTTGTCTGTAAAGCACTCTTTGATGAATTGTGACATGTCTTTTACTGCATCATCAACCTTTTTCTTACCGTTTGCTGGTATAAACTCTTGAATTCTGTAAGTAGGATAATCAGGATTTACAAACACTTTTCTCTTTACTATAAAGAATTTAACGTCTATTTGATCCTCAGGAATATTCATTCCTTTAGAATAGAATCTCTTGTATAATAATATTTGATTAAGTTTAGTCTGATCCTTCTTCTCATATTCTGACCATCCTTTTGTACTTGTTTTGATATCATAAATTGTATATCTATCTACACTCTTCTCATATATGATAAAGTCTATAGATCCATTCATTAATATATTTGGCATGTCATCTAAGACAGGAAGTAGAATTGGAATTTCTATTCCTACCAGTTCAGATGTCTTTCTTGAGAAGTACTTTGGTCTATTCTTTTTAAACCAGTCTAGTGTTGCTTGGCCATCAGCTAAAAACTCTTTCAACTCTTCTTTAGTGCTGAAGTGTTCGTTGTTATTCTCTGATATGGCTTCTTTATAATTAGCTACGAGTTTCTCTTCAAGTAGTTTATTTAGATCTAATTCATCGGCAGCTTTACCTGATTTGTCATACATGGTTTGTAAGTAGGATTGAATTACTTCATGCATGCTTGTACCATAAACTAAATAAATAGAAGGTTTAAAACTAATTTCCTTCTTTATATAGGTTAAGTACCATTGATATGGGCACTGCTTGTATATAGAATACTGAGAATAGCTTACTGCTTTTTGGTAAGCGTGATTTATATCAATCTTAGGTTTAGGCATTACTTCTTTTTACCGTCTATCACCCTTTTAATTCTCTCTATGTAATTAACGGCATCCATTAACTCTTCTTGTAAATGTGTTAGCCATTCAGACAAAGAATAGTCTTCACGGTCTAATGTAGTACCATATTTAGCCTTGCCCATTCTAGAACGATCAATAAACTTGTCTACAATAGAATCAACGATAGAATCTGTCTTAAGTATTATTCTAGTATTCTCTGGTTTGTACTCTGTAATAGTGCCGTAAATGTCTTTATTCTTGCTCATTATTAATTAATTCTTTTGGATAAAACTCTTTGTTAATATGCCCGCATTTTGCACAGACAAATGTTGAAATTGGCATTACGCCGTCTTGTGCGTCGCCTGTTAAAAATTTACTTACTTTACGTAGTATTAAGGCTTCTTGAAAAGCAATGCTACCACATTTTTCGCATGTTATGCCTATAGTTTTATCTAAAGGTATTTTAACTTGCATAGGCTTTTGTTGGCTCATTATTTCTGTTTTTCAGATTTGAATAAGTCTTTGAGTTTTCTACCTGGTTTTATCTCTCTATATCCTTGTTCTGTCTCTTCACCTACAGGTGCTGACCATAGTTCATACATGAACCAAAGAACTACAGCTACTACGATTGTGATTGCTATGTATGTATTCATGACTGTTTATTTTGCCAGTAAATTTGACGAACTTTCTCTCCTAACTCTTGATCATTAGGTGTACTATAGACTAAGTCTTCTGAGATGGTGAATAGTTTTCTACTTCTCTCTTGTGCACACATGTGAGGTTGAAAGCAACCTTGGCCTCCGCCTTCTACATAACCTATTCTATAATCAATGTGTGTTGTAACATCGTAAGGTGTATCTTTACCACAGATAACACACTTATCAATTAGTCTAACTGGTCTGTCTACAACCGCGTCTCCTGGGTTGTATTCCATTTTTGTGTAGTGTTGTTTTTCTTCCATAACTGTTTGTTTAATTATAAATAAGGTAAACTACTGTTCTTCAACTTATTTTTTTATTTTAATTATTTTTTTAATTTTAAACTGTTTACTAATTTGTCTAGTCTAGAATCTAGTTGAGAATATATATCTCTTTCAAAAATGTCTACTCTAGAATGTATTTCCTTATTTTCTTGAGCTATACATTGATAGATATCTGCAAATCTTTGATCTAGTTCATTGATTTGTTTTTGCACTTTTATTACCTTAACGAAAGCGTAAGTAGCAACTATAGCCAAAGCTATAACCGCTACGAAAGCTATCCCTAAAACGAATGATAGTGTTTCCATAATTTGTTTCTCCTTATATGTCAAAGAACAGTAGTTTTGTGCTCCGAGTCGGATTCGAACCGACACGCCTTCCTAAGACCCACCCGTCTACCAATTTCAACATCAGAGCTACCAGTGGCTTTTACACTGTGTTCAGGCTGTCGAGGTAGGATTCGAACCTACATGCTGCGATTCAGTAAAGGACAAAATAGCCGGCTTTGTGGTCAACCCATATCCATTTACCTATCTCGAACTCAGCGCCCGCGAGACGAGCGGGTGTGTATTCCGTTGCGTATACGCTTTTCACCACTCGACAAAGTTTAGTCTTCTTTATATTCTTTAATCTTTTTAACCCAAGTTAATGTAATGTCAACTGCTGCAAGTACTGGAGCAAAACAAAGAATGAATAATGTTTCAAGTCCTGGTGTTGGTCCTACTGGATTATTTTTACCAAAGCTCTTAGTATAACCTTCAGTCATTCTCCAAAGACAATAAAAAATACTGATAATGTAAATGTACCAAATCATAACTGTTTTATTTTAAATGTAAGACAAAATATTTTTAATGAGATAATATAAGTTTATAGTAATTAAAGAAATGGTACTTTATTCTTTAAGAACTCATAGATTTTCTTTCTATAATTGTCAACTTGAGTCATCGCAACCCACTTACCAAATACACTTCCAGATATATAGACTACAACAACAGGCCAATCTCTGGCAAATAGCCTTTCAAGAGAAAAATAAGTTGAAGCAAGACTCACAAGATTAATCCAAACTGAATTAAAGATAAGCGGCGTAACCTTGTTCTCATAAGTATACTTTATTTCAAGTGTTTTAAATACATTAAACATAACTTGAAATACAAAAACTAATATATAAATTATCATAGTAGTCTCGAAGAGAATCGAACTCTCGTTTGAAGAATGAAAATCTTCCGTCCTAACCATTAGACGACGAGACTAATTTTAGCTTTCAAGGATTCTAATTTACAATATTTTGGTCTCAAACTAAGTATGCTACCTGTGTATACTAAATCCCTATTTTATTAATAAAATTACAAAAACTCTTACTAATTTAAATATTAATTAGAAGAGTGTGTTAAGTTTACATCCCCAAGCATACAATATTTAATATTTTGTGTAACATTAACAGTTGTTACATTGATAGTGAATGATGTTACTGCGTTAATAGTGGAGAAATTAGTTTTGTTTATTAAATCATAATCAGTTGGATTGAACCATAATACTTTATTTATTAATCTATATCCACTATTATGAGCAGCAATTAAATAAGCATCACCTAAATCAAGTTCA
>Ga0194133_10003082_pt1 | contig 24334 bp, 21 predicted proteins | sample TA2KigOf40mmetaG_FD_155448 | JGI IMG/M metagenome (GOLD analysis project Ga0194133, IMG submission 155448) | Freshwater microbial communities from Lake Tanganyika, Tanzania - TA2015055 Kigoma Offshore 40m | ecosystem: Environmental > Aquatic > Freshwater > Lake | place: Tanzania: Lake...
CAGCCCGCAGCACCTGGGTGTCGGTCACCGATACCACGCCGATATGGCGCGCCACCACCTGAAACGCCGCCTCAAGCAACGCGTCCAGCCGTTCGGGACGAATAAGGCAGATGACCGCCACCATGCCCGCGCGGCCGATCTGACCCTCACGGCTCCACCGGCCCGACCGACCCGACCCGCCCAAGACCGGCAGCACAGTGAACCCCGTCACCCCCGCCTGTTCCAGGGCCTCGGTCAGGCGGGTTTCCATCGGGGCCTCGATGATAATCTCGACACGTTTGGCAAGATGGGTTTGCACGGGTCAGCCTCCGCTAAGGGTCTGGGCAACGGCCATATAGGCCGGGATGCCGAAGATCAGGTTGAAGGGGAAAGTGACGCCCAGCGACAGCGTGAGATAGACCGAAGGGTTCGCCTCGGGCAAAGCCACGCGCATGGCGGCCGGCACCGCGATATAGCTGGCCGAAGCGGCAAGGGTCATCAACAGCGCCGTACCACCCGCCGACAGGCCGATCAGCAATGCCACGGCAAGGCCCATCGCAGCCCCGATCATCGGCATCACCATGCCGAACACGATCGTGCTCAGGCCCAAGACCCCTTTTGACCCCCGCAACCCCCGGCCCGCGACAAGGCCCATATCCAAGAGGAACAGGCACAAGATCCCCTGAAACGGCGCCACAATGAAGGCATCGATCCGCGCCATGCCCTCATCGCCGGTGATCGCCCCGATCAGGAACGACCCGACCAGCAGCACGATGGAGCCGTTGAGCAAGATCTCATGCCAAAGTCGCGCATCCATCCGCGCGCCCGATCCCGACCGCGCCGCCAGCCACAGCGCCGAGACAATGGCCGGGGCCTCCATCGCGGCGGCAACGGCCACCAGATAGCCCTCAAAGGGCAGCCCCTGCCCGGTGACGACCGATGTCGCCGTGACAAAGGTCACGATCGAGATCGACCCGTAATGCGCCGCCACCGCCGCCGCATCAACCGCCGAAAGCCCGGTCATCACCCGCAAAAGCGCAAAGGCCACAAAGGGAATGGCAAAGGACAGCGCAATGCCGCCCACCAGCGCCATCAGCACATTGCCGTCAATCCCGTGACCGGCCACCGCGACGCCGCCCTTGAAGCCAATGGCAAAGAGCAGATAGATCGACATCGCCTTGGCAAAGGCTTCGGGGATGCTGAGTTCGGATCGTGCAATCGAGGCGAAAAGCCCCAAGGCAAAACACAGGATCATCGGCGTCAAGAGATTGTCGCCCGCGACGGCCAATAGGTCTGCCATGTTCACTCCCCTCGTTTTGGGCGACGTAAGGGCTCGGTCGAGTTTTGCAACCCCCACCGTCCCATTTCACCCACCAGATGGGCGGCGGCGTCAGCCTTGGGTGATGACGTAGATCTTGCGCACCTGCTCCACCACGCGCCACACACCCTTCCAGCCCTGCGGCAGCGTGATCGCATCGCCGGGGCCAAAGGCCTGCACCGTGCCATCGGCATGGGTCATTTCCACCCGGCCCGACAGGAAATGGCAAAACTCGGTCGAGGCGGCGCGGTCAGCGGTAAAGCGCCCGGGCGTGCATTCCCAGACCCCCAGTGCCACCCGACCATCGGGGGAGGTCCACAGATCCACCGAGGCTTCAGACTGATTGCCCTCAATCGAGGTGGGTTTGGCGACAAACGGGCCAAGGTCCATTTGGGCAAGCGCCAGATGGGTGGCAAAATCGGGCATGGTCATGGGCAGATCCTCAGATGGGGGCGAAATCGCCGCGGTCAGAGTCATATTGTTCCAACTCACCCTCGCCCGTGTTGTACCACAGCCCGTGCAGGGTAAGCCGGTCATCTTCCACGGCGGCGCGGACAAAGGGGAAGGTCATCAGGTTTTCCAGGCTGACCACCACCGCTTCTTTTTCAAGGGCGCGCAGGATCAATTCCTTGGGCAGGCTGGCCACGCGTTCAAAGCCGGGTTTCAGGATATCCATCCAGCGGCCGACAAAGCTGGTCTTTTCCTCAAGCGCCGGCGCAAGCCCGCAGCACATGTCATGGCACCCCTTGACCCCGCCGCAGTTGGAATGGCCCAGAACGACGATATGCGCGACCCCCAGCGAGGTCACCGCATATTCCACCGCCGCCGAGGTGCCGTGCCGCTCACCATCGGGGTTATAGGGCGGCACCAGATTGGCGATGTTGCGGTGGATGAAGAACTCACCCTCATCGGCCCCGAACATCGAGGTGACATGCACCCGGCTGTCACAACACGAAATCACCATCGCGCGCGGATGCTGGCCGCTTTCGGCCAGACGGCGATACCAGGCGCGATTGTCCTTGTAGGTGGTGGCTTTCCATCCCTGAAACCGACTGACCAGATAATTGGGCAAAGGGCGAGCGGTGGCTGACATGGTCGGCGTCCTGCGATTGTCTTGACGTTGGGTTAGGCCGCATTCGCAGAAAATGCGAGAGGGATTATGGGCCGATCCCCCGCTTTTCCGCCCCGGGGTGAACCTTTTCTTCAGTACGATGCGGCAGTCTATGCCTTGGCTGTTGACGAAAGGGTGTGTCATGCCGCTGAAAAATGTGGTGGCCTTGCCGGTCAAGGAAAGGGTCCGTCAGGATTCTGAACCGATTGCCACCATCTACCGCAATCTGGGAACCGCCTCGGCCGAGCAGGTGGTGACGCGCGCGCTGGGGGAACTCGCGCTCACGATGGCGGGCCTTGCAGCCCAAGTGCGCCGGCGCGAATTGCAAGACCTGTCGCGTCAATTGCGCCGGTTGCAGCGGATGGCCGAAAACCTTGGAATGGTCAGCCTTGGCCTTGTGGCAGGCGATGTCCGCGACTGTCTTGAGCGGGGCGATGTCACCGCCTTTTCTGCGGTCTGGGCGCGGCTGGTGCGGATTGCCGAACGGTCCTTGGCCCCCGACAAGGCGCTCTTGGACCAGACCTTCAACTAGGTGACGGCAACGCGCCACCCCTCACCTTCGGATCGGCGGTTGCGGGCGGCGCCGGATTGGCTAGGGTTGGGGCAACGCTCTTAGCCCGCAGGTCACCATGCCAAACCCCACCTTCGCCGCCACCGATGCCGCCTCCCGCGCTTTGCATCTTGTCACGCCCGAGGCGCTTGAGACGTTTCTGGCCGCCCAATCCCCCGCAGCCGCCGCCTGGCTGCGCTCCACGAGCTTCGAAGCCGGACCGGGCGAATTGCGCCTGATCCCCGGCGCTGATGGCACAGTGCAGGCCGCCGTAGCCGGGCTTGGCAGCGCCAAGGCCCGCGCGCGGGGTCGCTTTCATTTGGCCCGCGCTGCGGCTGCCTTGCCCGCCGGAGCCTGGCATCTCGAGGGCGATCTGACACCGCCCGAACGCGAAGAGGCGGCGCTTGCCTTCCTGCTGCAATCTTACCGTTTCGACCGTTATCGCCCGGCCAAGACAGCGGCCGAACCGGCGCGGCTCAAGGCGCCAGAAGGCGTCGATGCCGCCCGCCTTCTGGCCATGGCCGAGGGCGAGTTTCTGACGCGCGACCTCATCAACACCCCGGCACTCGACATGGGCCCGGCCGAATTGGAGTCCGCCTTTCTGCAGCTGGCCGAGCGTTTCCACGCCAAGGCGACGGTGATCCGGGGCGATGACCTTCTGGCGCAAAACTTCCCCATGATCCACGCTGTCGGCCGCGCCTCCACCCGCGCGCCGCGCCTTTTGGAAATGACCTGGGGCAGCACCGGCCCACATCTGACGCTGGTCGGCAAAGGCGTGTGCTTTGACACCGGCGGGCTGAACATCAAAGCCTCCTCGGGCATGCTTTTGATGAAGAAAGACATGGGCGGCGCGGCCACGGTCATGGGCCTTGCCCATATGATCATGCGCCTTGGCCTGCCGATCCGGCTGCGCGTGCTGATCCCGGCGGTGGAAAACGTGATCTCTGGCAACGCCCAACGCCCCAAGGACATTCTCATCAGCCGCAAGGGCCTGACGGTCGAGGTGAACGACACCGACGCCGAGGGCCGCCTCGTCCTGGGCGACGCGCTGGCCTATGCCTGCGAAACACCGACCGATGCGGTGATCTCGATGGCCACGCTGACCGGGGCCGCGCGCATTGCCGTGGGGCCAGATCTCGCCCCCTATTACTGCGATGATGACGCCATGGCGCAGGCGCTGGAAGCCGGGGCCAAGGCGGGGTTCGATCCAGTCTGGCGTCTGCCCTTCTGGACACCCTACGAACACATCATCGAACCCGGCATCGCCGATCTAGACAATGCGCCGGGCTGGGGCTTTGCGGGATCGGTCACCGCAGCGCTCTTCCTGCGCCGTTTTGTCGAGGGGCCGCGCTACATGCACTTCGACATCTACGGCCACACCCCCGCCGATCTGCCCGCCCGCCCCAAGGGCGGTGCCGGTCAGGGCGCGCGGGCGGTGCTGGGGGCCTTGCCCGCGATCCTTGGCCTAAACGCCTGACCCCAGCGAGGAGCGGCCCAGCGGGCCGACGACGAGCAACCGGAGAGAACATGGACCGCCGCCTGACCCCCGCCACCCCGCACATTGCCCATAGCTCACTCAAGGGCCGCCTTGAGGTGCCGGTCTATACCGATGGCACGCCGATGCGGGTGGCTTTGCCGCTGATCGATCTCTTGCGTGCGCCGAACGGCGCGCGGGAACGCCAGCTGCTCTTGGGCGCGGGCTTCATCGTGATCGACCGGCACGAAGGCCATGCCTTCGGCTTTGCCGAGGCCGACGGCTATTGCGGCTGGCTGCCCGATGCGGCGCTGTCCCGCGGGCCGACACCCACCCATTGGGTCGCCACCCCCGGCACCCATCTTTACCCCGAACCAAAGGTTCAGGCGCCCGAGATCTGTGCGCTTTCGCTGGGCGCACGGGTGGCGATCACCGCCCAGCATGGCGCTTGGGCCGAAACCACCCAAGGCTTTCTGCCTGCCAGCCATATCCTGCCCCTTGGCCAGTATCTCCCCGATCCGGTCACGGTGGCCGAAAGCCTGTTGCACACGCCCTATCTATGGGGTGGCAATTCCCGCGCGGGGCTTGATTGCTCGGGCCTTGTGCAACTGGCCTTTGCAGCCTGCGGCCTTGCGCTCCCCGGCGACAGTGACCTGCAACAGGCAGTCGGGCACCCGATCCCCGCCGAGGCCAGCCTTCACCGGGGCGATCTGATCTTCTGGAAGGGGCATGTGGCGATTGTGGTCGATGACCATCGCCTGATCCATGCCAATGGTCATTCCATGTCGGTCGCGCATGAGGATACCGCCGACTGCATCGCCCGCATCGCGGCTCAGGGCGGCGGTCCGGTAACCCACCGCCGCCGGGTCCTTTAGCCGCCTGCCTCAGTCGATCGGCCGCAAAGGCTTTTCCAGCACCCGCAGCGCCGCCGCCAGATCATGGCCCCGGCGCAAGACCTGCCCCTCGCTGCCGCAGACCGCATAGATGCCCTGCCGCGCCCTCTGGGCCGGGCGCTTTTCAATGCGATACAGCGGCACCTCGGCGGCCCGGCGAAACACCGAGAACACCGCCATATCGGGCCGGAAATCCATCGCATAGTCGCGCCAGTCGCCGCTGGCGACCATCCGGCCATAAAGCGACAGGATGGTGGAAAGTTCCCGCCGGTCAAAGCTGACCACTTCGGCCGCAGAAGAGAAGGGGGTCGGCGCATTCATGACCAAAGTCTAACGCAAGCCGCCCCACAATCAAGCCCGCTGCCCGGTCAGACGAACCCGGCCGACAGGCGCAATTCCCCGGTCCTGATCCCCCGGCAATTGGTCTGCGGCGCAGGCAGCCGCTTTTCAGCCATCGGATGGGCGGCGTCCAACACACCCAACCGGGTCAAAATGCCGACCAGCGCCGCCTCGGATGCCCGCGAATTGCCGTCCTCGATCTTCAGCGCAAGACCCAGCTTTTTCTGGGGGATCATGGCGATGAACACCGCCTCGGCCCCTGTCTTGATCGCCACACGGCCCCCCATGGCGCGCATCAACTCGGTGCAAGACCGCCCCTCGCCCGCCACATATTCGGGATGCGCAGCCATCGCATCGCGCAACCGCTGCATGGCGCGTTCGCGCACCGACCCGCCCTCGCGCGCCTTGGCAAACTCGGCCATCGCGCGGGCCAACCCCGCCACCGACATGGCAAAATTCGGGGCCGAACAGCCGTCAATCCCATAGCCCGCCACTGTTTCCCCCGTCACCTCCTCGGTCGCGGCCCGGATCGCTTTTTGCAGCGGGTGGTCAATTTCCACATATTCCGGCCCGGCTTTCAGGCGCTTTGTCACGGTCAGAAAGCCCGAATGCTTGCCCGAGCAATTGTTGTGCAACTGGCACGGCCCTTCATGGTCGCAGATCAGACGGTCGCGCTCCGCCTTGTCATAAGGCTCATGGCTGCCACAACGCAGATCCGGCTCGCCCAGCCCGATGCCTGCCAGCCAATCGCGCACCGCGTTCACATGTAGCGCCGCGCCCTGATGGCTGGCACATGACAGCGCCAGCTGCACCGGCGTCAGGCCAAAGGCATCCGCCGCGCCGCTTTCCACCAAGGGCAGCGCCTGGATCATCTTGCACGACGAGCGGGGGAAGATGATGCGCTCAGGATCGCCCCAGGCCTGCACGATCTGCCCCGTCTCATCGACCAGAACCGCATGGCCCAAATGCGTGCTTTCCAACAGCCCACCGCGCCACAACTCGACCATCGGGATCGCTGTGCCCATCGTTTTCTCCTGTCACGGATGCGCGATTTTATGCCCAAGGGGCTTTCGCGGATTGGTCATTTTGGTTATGCATGGGATATCGAGTGAAATCGCCCCGCGCCACAGGAAAAACCGCAGGATAAGGCGGGCTTGGCAGGGCAGAGGCAAACCGCAGCTTGGAGGCTGTTAGACATATGGCACGCTGGATGACCCGCGCCCTTCTGGTGGCGACAGTCGGTTTCGGTATTGGCACGTTTGGCGTGCAGGATGCAGCCGCGCAGGAATCGACCAATCGCGTCGCGACCATGACCGATTGGAGCGTTTTTGCAGAAGAGAACCCCAAGGAATGCTGGGGCGTTTCCAGCCCCAAGGAAACCGTGAACTCGCGCGATGGCCAGCCCGTTCAGGTGCGCCGGGGCGATATCCTTCTCTTCGTCACCTTCCGTCCCGGTGTGGCCGGTGAGATTTCCTTTACCGGCGGCTATCCCTTTGCCGGCGGCTCGACCGTTGATCTTGATGTCGACGGCACGGCCTATCAGCTCATCACCGATGGCGAATGGGCTTGGCCCGGCACGCGCGAGGATGATGCAGCCATTCTTGCCGCGATGAAAAAAGGCACCACCGCCGTGCTGACCGCGCGTTCGGGCAAAGGCACGCAGACCAAGGACACCTTCAGCCTGCGCGGCTTTACCGCCGCCATGGAGGAGGCTGGCAAGCGCTGCGGCTGACCCTGCCGCCGCACCATCCGGGCGCCCCGCCGCAAGGTTGGGGCGCTTTTGTTTTGCCAGCGAATCCCTTATACGCTCTGCCTTGCCCTGAACGGACCTGATCTATGACCGACGCCACCGCGCCCATCACCCAAGACGTGCTGACCCTGCCGCGCAAGACGGCCCAAGGGGGCAAGCAGAACCTTGTCGGCATGACACGCGACCAGATGCGCGCGGCGCTGATCGCGGCCGGCACGCCGGAAAAACAGGCCAAGATGCGGGTCGGTCAGGTCTGGCAATGGGTCTATCACTGGGGCGTGCGTGACTTTGACCGCATGACCAACCTTGCCAAGGACTATCGCGCGCTTCTGGCCGAACACTTCGTGCTTGAGGTGCCGCAGGTCGTCACCCGGCAGATTTCATCCGACGGCACGCGCAAATATCTGGTGCGCATCGAGGGCGGGCATGAGGTCGAGGTGGTCTATATCCCCGAAACCGACCGCGGCACGCTGTGCATTTCCTCTCAGGTCGGCTGCACGCTCACCTGTTCCTTCTGCCACACCGGCACGCAGAAACTGGTGCGCAACCTGACCGCGGCCGAGATTGTCGGTCAGGTCATGCTGGCGCGCGATGATCTGGACGAATGGCCCGTACCGGGCGCCCCCAAGGAAGAGGTGCGGCTGGTGTCGAACATCGTCCTGATGGGCATGGGCGAGCCGCTTTACAACTTCGACAACGTCCGCGACGCGATGAAGGTGGTGATGGACAACGAGGGCATCGCCCTTGGCCGCCGCCGCATCACCCTGTCCACCTCGGGCGTGGTGCCGGAAATCGCCCGCACCGCCACCGAAATCGGCTGTCTGCTGGCTGTCTCCTTCCACGCCACAACCGACGAGGTGCGCGACGTTCTGGTGCCGATCAACAAGAAATGGAACATCCAGACCCTGCTTGCAGCCCTGAAAGACTATCCGAACCTGTCGAATTCCGAACGGATCACCTTTGAATATGTGATGCTCGACGGGGTGAATGACACAAAGGAAGACGCGCACCGGCTGGTCAAGCTGCTGGAAGGCATCCCGGCCAAGGTGAACCTCATTCCCTTCAACGAATGGCCCGGCGCGCCCTACAAACGCTCCTCCGGCAACCGCATCCATGCCTTTGCCGACATCCTTTATCACGCCGGTTTTGCCACCCCGATCCGCACCCCGCGCGGCGAAGACATCATGGCGGCCTGCGGCCAGTTGAAATCGGCCACGGAAAAGCAGCGCAAATCGGCCCTGAAGCCCAAGGGCGAGGCCGCCGCGCCGGGCTGATCCCCGGCAAGGTGCGCCCCATTTCCACTTCCCACACGACGCCACCGCATTGTATGCAAGTGAGCACCGGGCGCTTTGTCCGGGCAGAAAATGCAGGCACCGCCACCGGTAGGGCCGCACGTGAACCGAGGCTTGGACGTTCACTCATGACCATCACGACGACGGATGCGGCGGCGCAGGCGCGCCCCGCCAAGGACTGGGTGCAGATCCTCGCCCGCTACCGCGAACCCTCCACCCGCCGCAGCGCGATGGAACTGGTGGTCACGCTGGGGCCCTTTGCGCTCTTGTGGGCGCTGGCCTGGGCGACGATGTCGGTCAGCTACTGGCTGGCCTTCGCCATTGCCGCGCTGAACGGGCTGTTCCTCGTGCGCATCTTTGTCATCCAGCATGACTGCGGCCACGCCAGCTTTTTCAACAATCGCAAGGTGCAAGACTGGGTCGGCCGCTGCCTTGGCGTGCTGACGCTGACGCCCTATGACGTCTGGCGGCGCACCCATTCCATCTACCATTCCCATCACGGCGATCTGGACCAGCGCGGCATCGGCGATGTGATGACGCTGACCGTGGAAGAATACCGCGCCCGCAACTGGTTCGGACGGCTGATCTACCGGCTTTACCGCCACCCCTTGGTGCTGTTCGGGCTGGGGCCAAGCTATATCTTCATCCTGCAAAACCACGTGCCCTTGGGGCTGATGACCTCGGGCTGGCGCTATTGGCTGTCGGCCATGGGCACCAATGCGGTGATTGTCATCCTTGTCGGGCTGATCATCTGGCTGGGCGGCTTCATGCCGCTGTTGCTGATCTACCTGCCCACATCGGTCATCGCAGCCACGATCGGCATCTGGCTGTTCTATGTCCAACACCAGTTTGAAGAAACCCATTGGGCCAAGAACGACGATTGGCAACTGCATGAGGCCGCACTTGAAGGCTCATCGCATTATGTGCTGCCCCAGCCCCTGCGCTGGCTCTCGGCCAATATCGGCATCCACCATGTGCATCACCTCTACAGCCGCATCCCCTTCTACCGCCTGCCCGAAGTGCTGCGCGACCATGGAGAGCTGGCCCAAGCCCAGCGCCTGACCATCCGCGAAAGCCTTGCCTCGGTTGGGCTGCACGTGTGGGATGAAAAGCTGCAAAAGCTGACCTCCTTCGCCGATGTCAAGGCGCGTTACGGTCTGGTCTGACCCATCTGCGGGGTGGTCGCCAGAACCGCCGCGACCGTCAGGGCCAGATCGGCATCCTTCTGGATCGCCGCATCAAAGCCCATGGCCCGACATTCAGCCGCCCGCGCCGCGTCCATATTGCCTGAAAAGGCAATGACCGGTATCGCGCGGGGCGCGGTCGCCTGCCGGATCTGCTGCAAAAGCGGCTCAATCTCGATCCCCGGCATCATCAGGTCCAGAACCAGCACATCAAGGTCGGCCTCGCGGCAGGCGTCCAACGCATCCTCGGCCGTTGCCGAAATCAGCACCAGGGCACCGGCGTTCTGCAGCGCCTTTGACCCGGCCATCAGCATCATCGGATCGTCGTCCACCAAAAGAACCCGCTTGCCCGCCAGCCCATCCAGCGGCGTCGCCTCGGGCGCGCGCTCTGGCGGCAGCGCCACCTCAAACGGCAAGACCAGCTTGAACTCGCTGCCCTGACCCGGAACGCTGTCCACCGTGATCGTGCCGTCCATCGCATCCACCAGCCGCTTCACAATGGCCAGACCAAGCCCGCTCCCTTCAACCGGTTGGTCAGACGCCTGCGCGCCCCGGAACCGTGGGCTGAAAACGCGGTCCAGATCCTGTTTGGAAATGCCCACACCGGTATCGATGACACTCACCACCAACCGGGCGCGCGAGGGGGCGGTGCGCACCGGCTCGGCCCGGGCGGTCAGCGTCACAATGCCGTTGCGGGTAAACTTCGCCGCATTGCCAAGAAGGTTCAGTACCAATTGTCCGATCAGCGCCGCATCTCCCTTCATCCAGGGGATATTCTCGGCAATGTCGGTCGTGACAATGGTGCCGTTCTTCCGCGCCACGCCTTCCACCATCGGCGCAAGATCGGCCAACAGCGCGCGCGGCGAGAAAGGCGCGATCCGGGCTACCGGGCGGGCATCCGCCCCCGAAGGGCCTGTTTGCCAGTCATCAATCATCCGCAACATCCGGTTGCTGGCGGTCAGGACCGATGACAGATCAAAGCCCCGGTTCGGCGTGCGGTCCGCCACGATCAGCCGCTTGATCACATCCTGCGTTCCCAGGATCGAAGTCCGCATGTCATGGCGCAGCATCGCCATATGCTCATCGCGCAGCTTTGCCTCCCGGCGAAGCGCGCGCAACTCCTTGTCCTGCGCTGCCCTCTCTGTGGCCTGCTCTTGCAGCCGGGTTTCCGCCTGACGGGCGGCGTCGGCCCATTGGCCCAGCCGATCGGTCCGCACATGAAGCAAGGCCAAGAGCGCAGTGATCGTCACAGCCAGGGCGGCGGGCAGCAGGGCCGCAGTCCGGTTTCCCCCAGGCTGGCCCGTGGGCAGGATCACGGCCACCGCCCAATCGGGCGCAGTGCGCAGCCGCGCCCATCCCGTGACAGAGCCGGGTTGGGCAAATCCCGCAATCTGCGCATCGGTGCTGCCGCTTGGCATGGCCGCAAGCAGGGCTTGAAACGGCTCGGCGGCCGGCGTGTCCAATGCGATCGGCGCGTCGTCGCTGCGGCCGACGATATGTCCTGCCCCGTCGATCACCACAGCCAAGGCCCCTTCTGGCAGCCCATCCCCCGCCAGCCGTCTTGCAAGATGGGATAAAGCCACGTTCATCACCAGCCGGTGATCGGGAAGTGCAGGTGTTGCAAGCGGTTTTGTCAGTTGAAAAAGCGGAACGTCAACCCCGTCAAGAAAGAAGGCGTTGGACACCTCAATGTCCGACGGCCCGTCATGGTCGCGGCGCGGCCGCGTGGGCTGCAGCACCTGCGCCACGGGCGGCAAGGGCGCGCTCAAGCCATGGGCATCAAAAAGCTTGCGCTGGACAGGCCCGTTTTCCACCAAGGCCAGCCAGCCATGCGATGGGACCGCCAGCAAGGCCGCCTCTTGCTCCATGCGCGCAAGATCCGCCGCGCGCACCGAAGGCAGGCTAGCAAACAGCCGCAATTCATGCTGCAGCAATGCCATTTCGGTGTCGACACGGCCCGCAGCCCGGACCACCGCCGCCTCGACCTTGGCCAGATCATTGGCATGGCCCAGCGCGGCGATGTTCCAAACCGCCAACGCCAAAAGCAACAGCCCCGGCACAATCACATGGGTCAGAAGGCGTTTCATGTGGGCAGGGCAGGCCGGTCAAGGGTCACGACAGTCATCAGGCCGACGATAGGGCAAGTCAAAGCCGGGGCCATGACGAAGGCCCAGCTTTGCAGCATGTCGGTCCTTCTAAAAAGAGACGGATAAACCCAAAAGGTCAGCGCTGTACATCCGATCCGGTCTGATCTCATAGCCGGCCCCCGATCTTGCCGACTGACCCTGCAATGGCATCGCCGCTTTCGGCGACCCAAGCGGCCCGATCTTGCGCCATAAGCATGGGAAGGGCGGCAATCATGGGCAGACTGTCCAATCGTGGGTCATGGCGATGCGGATATCGTCCTTGCACTTTGAAAGCCGCCTGCAAGCGGACGGCCATCCCGATAGCTGTGCCCGGTGGGCAAGCCACGACGGTCCGGCGGTTGTTCCTTGTCGCCATCTGTGCGGCAACACATCACCTTGGGAAGTGATCAACTCTCTTTGGCACAGCATAGCGACTTATTCCGCCAGATCCGGTCTTGTTCTCGCCGGTTCCGGAACAGCGGGCGCGGGGATGTTCGGTCGGATTGGTAGCTCCGCAAGAGGATTATTTTTCGATTTATTTGGTATCTGTATTTATATCTAAAGTGATTTCTGATCTCATAATAGCCCTTAATACAATTAAAGATTGTGTTTGGTTATTTTCTTAAACCGTGAATGACGGAATGAGGCCATTCCGATACATCTTCAAACCCATGGTCGGACCCTTGAAGCAACGGCTTGCCCAAAAATTCACCAGTCTTGTCGCAAGCACACCGACAGCGCGCGTCCTGACGCAAGTCAAATCGTATCGAATGACTAGCGGGGTGACCGAATGAGAAAATGATCCACGAAAGCGCGTCCTGTAATCTCCATCGGTCACAAAGGGGAAACAGGAATGCATTCAGATATTGCGCGGGTGGCGCTGCGTTTTATTCGCGGTCTTTGGCAGACACCGGCCAACCGGCGCAACACACCGAACTTGCCCGCATCCGCCCCTTTGCAAGACGGCGCTCTTTGCCTGGCTCTGATTGGGGCGCATGACACCGCGCTTCACAAGATCCGAGATTTCATCAGCCCAGCAGGCGGTCAGGTTCTGTTGCTCGACCCCTCGGCGCTTGGCGATGAATACCCCGTCCTGCGCGCCCATCCCACCCATGTGGTGATGGATATCGAAGCGCTTGGGGGCATTGCCAGCGCCTATACGGCGATCCGCCGCTTTCGCGACCGCAATCCCGATGTGCCGGTGATCCTCATGTCGTCCGAATTCGCAGCCGACGACCTTGGCACCGACCGGCTGGCGCTTGGCGATGTCTCGCTGCGTGTGCCCTTCACCTTCGCCGCACTTGACCTCGCGCTGCGCGAAGCGCCGATCAACAACGCGGCATGGCAGAACCGACAAGCCGCCACCGCGGAACCCCGCCAGAAGCCGCGGCCCTGACGCGGGACACACGCGCGTTATAGCAGCGTCTTGGCCTTGGCCAACATCACCGCATGGGTGCGGTTTGACGCGCCCAACTTGTTGAAAATGGTGCGCAAATACATCTTGATCGTCACCTCCGAGGCGCCCAGCGCCCAGGCGATCTCCTTGTTGGTCTTGCCGTCGGCGACCAGCTTCAGGATGTTCACCTCTTTCGGGGTCAGCAGTTTCTGATTGTCGCCGCGCTGTTCAAAGGACGGCGTTCCATTCACTTCGGACAGCAAGGACATCGGCAGGAACACCTGCCCAGACAGCACCAGCCGCAGCGCCGATGTCAGGGACCGCAGGGGCAGCGTCTTGGGCACATAGCCGCGCACGCCAACCTGCAAGGTCTGGAAAACGAATTCGCTTGAAACGCTTCCCGAGAACAGCACGATCTTCAGATCGGGGTGTTTCGCCAATAGCTGCTGGATCGAACCGATGCCCGCCATGCCCGGCATGAACACGTCCAAAAGCAGCATATCAACCGGTTCGGGACCTTGAAGCGCCACGAGTGTCGAGGGCAGGTCACCGACGGATGAAACGGAAAACCCACCTTCAGCGGTCAGAGTTTCGGCGACAGCATCGCGAACCAGATTATGGTCGTCGGCGATGACTATTGTATAACGCTTTTGATCGATCACCCTTTCCACCGCATGTTCATTCTAGTGTTTATCGGCCAACCGGCCCGATCTTTAAACCTTGGATCGGACGAAACGCAACCTTTGGTGACAGCAATGTGCTGCACAAGGCTACCACATCACATTTAGTTTATTTCACGTTAGTCGCCAGAGCCACGCAAGGGGTCGCAAATATCTTTAGATATGAATCTTGAGAAATTTCGATCATTCCTGTATCAATCGTAACATCGGTTCTGTGTGGCCTGGCTCCTTGTCGAAATCCTTGAAAACCGGAACGCTCTTGCTTCGACATTTTCTCTTCTCGCTCTGCATCGCAACCGGCATTTCCCTGCCCCTTGCAGCATTTGCCGAAGGGTCGACAGAAATCGTTCAACAGGAACCCCTGTTTTCCGTGACGCTTGAAAGTGGCGCCTTCGTTTCACTTGATCGCGCCCTTCTCGACAATTTGCCACAAAAGACCTTCACCACCTCGACGCCCTGGACCGAAGGGGTGATCTCGCTCAGCATCCGGCAATTGGTCGATCTGCAGATGAGACCTTAGACACGATGGACGCACACCCAGCCCCCGCCCGGCCGGCGGGAAAGACGGCGCCCCGGACGATTGCGCTCTTTCTCGCGCTGGTGATCGGACTTTGCCTGATCGCCGTGACAACCCTCGCTTTCCGCGTCCTTGACACCTCTCGGGACCTGCGGCTCAGGATGGCTGAAGACTCCTCATGGATGGTGGCCCAGCTTGAGGTGGAACATCAACATGTCTTGCTGGCCATTCAGGACCTCTTGTATCGTCCCCAGGCACAGGGCGCCCCACTTTCCGATCTTCGCCTGAAATTCGACATCTACTACAGCCGGGTCCAGACCGTCGCCGCCCATACCGCCAACCTGCAAGGCGGCATGTTGAAGCCAGACGAATTTGCCGCCCGCCTGAAGATCGTCCGCGACAATCTGGACATGCTGACCCCGCTTGTCGACGGGCTGCAACCGGGCGACCGTGAGGCACTTGGCCAGATCGCCGATCTTCTGGCCAGTATCATGCCGGATGTCCGCTTCATCGTGGTCAATGCGGTGCTGACCTCGCAAAGTCAGGCGCAGATACTGCGGGTCCAGCGCGAAAGGGTGCTGGAACAATTCCTGACCGCCGGGGCGCTGGCGCTGGTGCTGATCCTGGGGCTTCTGGCGGTTTCGTTGCACTTCTATCGTCAGGCAATGCTGCGCAGCCAAATGGTCGCAAGGCTGGATTCCAACCTGCGCGCCAGTTTTGAAACCGCGATTGACGCGGTCATCTTGACCGATGCCGAAGGAAAGATCCTTCTGTTCAACAGCGCGGCGGAAAACCTGTTCGAACAGCTCCGCACTGATGTCATTGGTCAGGGGATCAGCGTGCTGATCCGCCACCCCTCCAGTCCGGTCGACGAAGCGAAACTGATCGCCCAGCTTGTCCGCCGCCGTCGCCGCCGTCTGCGCCTGCGCAGCCGGAACGGGCGTTCGGTTGCCATCAGCATCGCCGCCGTCAGCGACACCGGATCCTCTGGCAGCCGCATCTACGTCGGGTTCGTGCGCGATGTCTCAACCGTGATCTCGCTTGAACGGCAGCGCGGGCTCACCCTGCAACGGGCCGAACGTGATGCCGCCGAAAAGGTGCGCTTTCTGGCCGCCACGAGCCACGAACTGCGCACGCCGATGCAAGGCGTCGTGGCCGCGATCGACCTGGTGATGCGCCAGCAATTCGATCCGGCGATCCATTCGCTCCTGCACATCGCCGGGGAAAGCGCCATCGCGGCGCTGGACCAGATCGACCATGTGCTTGACGTGGCCGCCCTCGATGATGTGGCCCAGGCCGAACGGCCTGATGAGGCATTTTCGGTGCAAGCAATCGCCTCGGATCTCATCGCGGCGGCGCTGCGCACCGGCGCGGATGAGGGGCTGAACATCCGGCTTGATGTCGCGGGAGGCCTGCCCGATGAAATCACGGGCAAGCCGCGCGCCTTTCGCCAGACCCTGCGCAACCTGATCAGCAATGCCGTGAAGTTCGGAGGCGAGGCGCCGATCACCGTACGTCTGCTTCGGCCCGGTCCGAACCTGCTGCGGGTCGAGGTTCAAGACGCCGGCATCGGCATCGACAGTGCAGATCAGGCCCGGATCTTCGGGGATTTCGAAACGCTGGATCGCGGCTATGCGCGCCTGTCGCGCGGCATCGGCATCGGGCTTGGCATCGTCCGGCGGGCGGTACGGTCAATGCGCGGCACGGTCGGGGTCATCAGCAGCCCCGGCAATGGCAGCACCTTCTGGTTCGAGATCCCGATCCGCCCGGCACCCGTCGCCCAAGCCGCGCTTGCCAAGATCAGGCCGCTGCGCGTTCTGGTGGTCGATGACCAGTCGGTCAACCGGCTCTTGATCCAGAAGGTCGTCACCGTCTTGGGTCACCGGGCCGACAAGGCCGGCGATGGGCAGACCGCGGTGCAGATGGCTGCAACAAAAGGCTACGAAGTGATCTTGATGGACATCAGCATGCCCGGCATGGACGGTATCGAGGCGACGCGGTTGATCCGTGCCGACGGTCTGTCCCAGCAGGCCCAGATCATCGGCTTCACCACCAACCTGCAACCCGCCGACCATTCACGCGCGCTGCAGGCGGGCATGCGCGAAATCCTCTACAAGCCGGTTCGCCCGACCGATGTCGAACGCGTCCTGCAAAGCCCGCGCCTTCAGGCGCTCCCCACCGCGACACCCTCTTTGCCGCGGGGAATAGCCGATGCGGTCGATCTGCTTGGCGCAAGCCTCGGGCTCACGCGGCTGCGCGGAGTGGTGCAGGAAATGCAGGCAAGCTTTCAGGTGGTGCTGGACCAGGCCTCATGGAACCCGTCGGGACCCGAACCCGATCTCGACGCGCTTGGCGCCCAGGCGCACAAATGCGCCGGTGCCGCCGCGATCTTCGGCGCCCTGCCGCTGCACCGCGCCTTCTGCGGTCTGGAAACCGCCGCGCTCAACCGCGAAACCTCCGAGATCGCCGATCATGTCGAACACTGCCGCGCCGCCCTTTCGGTCTGCACCGTGTTGATCGACAACGCCGTGAACGAGCTTGTCAGCCGCAACGTCAAGACGGGCTAAGGGCGCGCTGAACCGCCGCAACCAGCGGGGGCGCTTCGGTGGGCTTTGGCAGGACGGCGACGAACAGACCGGGTGGCAGGGCGTTACTGCCGATATGCGACGACACCAGAACAGAGGGCACCGGTGGGTCCATCGCCGCCGCCGCACGCGCCAGATCAAGGCCCGAACGCTGCGGCATCTTCAGGTCGGTCACCAGCAACGACCACTGGCCGGGATTGTCACGCAACAACGCCTCGGCTTCACGCGGGTCTGACAGCGCTACCGTCTGGGCGCCTGCGGCCTCCAGCATCTCGGCCAGCGTATCGGCCATATCGGCAACATCATCCACCACCAGGATGCTTCGCCCGTCCAGCCGATTGGGGGCGGTGCCCTCGGCCTGCGCCTCGGCCCTTGGCGCAGCCAGCAGTACCGGGGCGGGTGCCGCCTGCGGCCAGGCGACCGTCACCGTGGTGCCCTGACCGGGCGTGCTGTCAAACCACAATGCGGCGTCGCTTTGCTGCACGATGCTGGCCACGATGGTCAGGCCCAGTCCGGTCCCCGATTTGCCTTTGGTGGTGAAATAGGGCTCGAACAGCCGCGCCCGGTCCTCGGGGCCAACGCCGGGGCCATCATCGGCCACCTGAAAGACGCTGTAACGCCGCCCGGCAGACCATGTGCCGGTGTCGGGTGGGCGCGGCGGGATCCAGCTTCCCGAAGGCAAGACCTCGACCCGCACCGCCGTCGCCCGCGCCGGATCGGCCTCGCAGGCGTTCAGCGCCAGATTGACGATCACCTGCAACAGCATTGTGCTGTCGGCCCAGACCGGTTGCAGGCGCTCGGGCAGCCTTGGCAGGTACCGTGCTGGTCAATCCGCGCCGTCCCCATAAGATCAACGCCTTGCCGCTCGATCTCGCGCAGGTCCTGACGCAGCGGATGGGCATCGTCCCGCCCCAGCGTCGCCAGCCCCGCGCCAAGATCCACCGCCATCTGCGCCGCACGCTTGATCCGCCGGATCCCCGAAAGCGCATCTTCGCTATCGCCGCAGCTTTGCTCCGGCATAGAGGCCGTGCCGCTGACGACCGCAAAGACATTGTGCAGGTCATGGGCGATCCCGGCCGCGACATGGGCGATCATCTCGCGCTGCTGGGCCACCTGCAACTGGTCTCGCAGCCGCGCCTTTTCGGCATCGGCGCGGGCGCGGTCGGTGATGTCGCGCGCAATCACCAAAAGCCCGCCATCCAGGCGCGTGTTCAAAGACAGCTCTTGGCGGATGACGCCACCGTCCCGATGCTGGCCGCGCACCTCCATCCGCAAGGCCCGCGCACCGACCATCTGACGCCAGGCACGGGTTGCAAACCAGTCGGCCCCCTCGCCGGGACAAAAGTCGGTCCAACGCAGTGCCTTGACCGGCTCTGAGTCCGGAATCCCGAACATGTCGCGATAGGCATGGTTCATGAACTGGAACTACCCCCGAACGTTCAGCATGGCAATGCCATCGCTTGCCCCTTCGATGGCCAGCTTCCAGTCGCGGATCTCGCGGCTGTGCTTGCGCTTCAACTCGGTAATGTCGGTCTGCACCGAAACAAAGCCCTGCACACAGCCATTCTCGTCCAGCAAGGGCTGCACATCCATGCTGACCCAGTATTCCTCACCCGCCCTGTCATGGTTCACGATCTCGGTCTGCGGGGCCACGCCGCCGCGCAGCGCATATTCCACGCGCGACGGACCAAGTCGGTTGGCCCGGCGGGACCGCAGAAAGCTTTCCGGCTTGCGGCCCCTGATCTCGTCCAGCCGCCAGCCGCTGCGCTGCTCAAAGGCAGGGTTGACCCATTCGATATTGGCATCGGCATCGGTGATGATAACCAGATGCGACGTCAGCTCGACAATCTTGCTCAACTGGGCGATGCGGCGCTGCTGGGCGCGTCTGCGGGTGACATCGCGCAAGACCACAAACCAGCCGTCCTGCGGGCCGATGTCTTTGCGCCGCGCGATATGGGCGTTGCAATTGCACATCACGCCGTCGATCCCTTGGTCATAATCAAAGCTGCGCCGGACGCCATCGCCGCGCACCTCTTTCATCACCTTCCGAAACCGCCCAAGCAGCGGTGCCGGCAACAGCCGCTCAATCGGCTTGCCCACAGGCTTTTCCTGCAACAAGAGGTGGCCCTGCCCGGGGCCGGTATTGCAGGCCGGGCAGCGCCCCTGGGCATCCAGCTCCAGCACCAGATCGGACACCGCCGCCAGCATCGCGCTCAGCCGGTCGCTCTCGGCGACAAGCTGCGCCTGGGCGGCGGCGGCGGCCAGTTCGGCATCCCGGCGATGCGGGACCACGGCAATGTCATGTGCAACCGCCTGCAACAGGCGCAGGGCGTCCGGCCCGAAGGTGCGGGCGCCAATCGTGGCGTCAAATCCGATCAATCCCTCAAAAGTCCCGTTGCGCCGCATCGGGGCGGCAATCACCGCCTTGGTGCCTCGCGCTTGCAAAAGGCTGCGCGGCGCGAGCCCCTTTGGCAGTTTTTCAACATCGTCGATGATGATCGGTTGCGTGCTGTGCAGTGGTGCTTGCCAGGAATCCAGAAGAGCCATTGGCAGACCTTGCGACAAATCCCGCAACGGCGGCACACCGGGTGCGGCCCATTCATGGCTGACACTGATCTGCACCGGTTGGGTCTGGCGGATGACATAGCTGCGCTCAACCCCGACAAGGGGGCCAATGCGGGCCAGCACCTGTTCGATATGGGCGTCCACATCCGGCCCTTGATGGCCCAGAAGCTCATTGGTCAGCTCGATGATCTGCCACTGGATCCCGGTAAACCCGCCGCACTTGTTGGGCGGTGCTGCACCTTCCGGCAAGGCCAGGCGGTCACGAATGGCCCCGGCAAGTGCGCTGTGAAAGGCGGCGTCCTTTGGACAAAACCCCTCGGGCCAGGCGGTTTCGACCACCAGAAGAAGCGGCCGCTCGGGGTGGCGATCCACCGGCTCGACAAGCCGCGCCTTCCCGGCCGCAGCCCCCAGCAACACCGCCACCCTGCCATCGGCCGTCAGCGCCGCCACCAGATCCCCGTCATCGGTCGGGCGCATCAGGCCACACAGATCGGCGCGCAGGACCTCGGCGCACCGGCGCAACGCGGCGTGCAACCCGGTTGCCAGCGCCCGTGGCTGATCCTTGCCCACAGCCATTTCGTCCAGCGCCGCCTGCGACAGCAACGCCTTGCGCCGCGAGGGGTGTTCCCCCTCTGTCCGTGAGTTGTCCATGCCCATGCGCCCCCATGTTCGGCCAGGGCCATCCGACCCTGCCTGAAAGACAGCCGCTAGCCTAACGGGTTCAGCACAGACCTTCGTTGCGCGCCATCATCGCCGCTTCGGTCCGGTTGCGCACCCCAAGCTTGCGGCAGATGGATTTCACATTCGCCTTCACGATCACCTCGCTAAGGTTCAACCGATAGGCGATCTCCTTGTTCTGCGCTCCTTCGCAGACCATCGCCAGAACCTGACGTTCGCGGGGCTTGAGGTTGGTTGAAGGCTCATCCTTCCCCATCACCTGCAAGACATAGTTGTAGGCAACGAACACCTCGCCCTGGGCGATCATCCTGACTGCGCTTTCCAGCGATTTCAAGGGCAGCGTCTTGGGGATGAACCCCATGGCCCCTTCGGCCAAGGCCCGTTCTATCACGGCAGGCGTGGCCACGCCCGAAAACACCGCAACGCCCTTGCCATTGGCGGCAATCACCTGGCGCAAGGCCCCAAGACCATCGCCATCCGGCATGGAATAGTCCAGCAAGACCACATCGAACCGCCCGCTTTCGGCAATACGCTCCAGCGCCGCCGCAACGCCGGATACGGCCTCAACCTCCAGGCTAGATCCCTTGCCAAGCGCCAGCACGACGGTTTCTGCCAAAAGCAGATGGTCGTCTACAACCAGCACGCGCACACGGTTCTCGGGGACTTCTATCGTCATATTATTGGCAAACGTTCTCGGAAAGGAGGACCATTTGGAACTATCTCTTGGAAGGAAGTCAGTAACGGAGACAGATTCAATCCTTAGCGTGTCTATCTCCCTAAAGAGACATTTTTCTTCTAAAGATAACTGATTATGATCAAGAGTTTTTGTTCACAAGGGCGTGAGCGGGGCCAGACAGGCCACTGACACCCGTCATTGAAACTAACGAATATTCGGAGATTTCCAAGACGGGAACGATTCGCAGAATAGAAAGTTCAATACAAATCGAGTCTTCCGATCGATACATTTTTCCACTTATTCAACCATTAGTTATATTTCGCCTCATTCAGAACGATCAATCGCCCGAATGCTGTTTTGCGCCATATCTTTGAAGCGCTGATAATAACTGGGAAAAAGATTGGCGCGTATTGCGTCAAGGCCCTGACCGCACGGGAAAACCCGGCGGCACACAGGAGAGCAGGATGCAGCGCGATCTCAAGAACCTGGATGCGGGCCGAGACAACCGGCTCAAGGTGTTCAAGGCCCATGACAAGGACGCAAGCCCGACCGGCCCGCTGACGGCCGGCCCGGTTCTGGTTCTGGCCGCCGACCCGGTGCCGCTGACCTTCCAGATCGAGCATCTGCGCAAACAGGGCCGCGACGTGGCCGTGTGCAGCGACATGGGGCAGTTTCAGAACCTCCTTGGCCTTCCCATCGAACACTGGTCGATGCTGATCATCGAGATCGAAGGCTTTGGCGGCATTACCGCGGTGATCGGCAAACTCCTCATGCTGCGCGAAGAGCATCCCGATCTGCCGATCATCCTCGCCTCCACCCGGATGGCGGCGCATGACTTCACCACCGAACGGCTGCCGATCTGTGACAGCTCGCTGGCCCTGCCCTGCACGGCGGGCGATCTCTATGTCGCTGTGGAAAATGCGGTTGCCAACAACCTGATCTGGCAAAAGCGGCTCGAGGATCTCGACGGCCTGTCCGACACGCCCGGTTCCGATGACGCCGACAACGCGGCCAAGGCCGCCGAACCCGAAATGGCCGAAGCCGTCTGACCCCATCCGCCCCATCGCGATGATTGACGGATCAGCCTGACCTGCTAGGCCTTTGCTATGGTCAGGCCCCTTCCCCCCTTGCGCCTTGCGAACCGGCCAGCCCGTCGGCTGTTCCTGCAGCGCCACGCCCTGTCAGACGCCCCGCGCGGCACCTCGGTGGCCGATCTTGTCCGCCGCATCGGCTTTGTGCAGGTTGACAGCATCGCCACCGTCGAACGCGCCCATCACATGATCCTGTGGTCGCGCGACCCCAGCTATCGGCCCGAGATCCTGAAAACCGCGCTCGAACAGGACCGCCACCTGTGGGAACACTGGACCCACGACGCCGCGATCCTGCCGATGGAAACCTACCCCTACTGGAAGCACCGCTTTGCCCGCGACGCAGAACGCCTGCACGGCAGTTGGCAGCGCTGGTTCCGCGACGGCTATGAGGCGCAGTTCGACCGCATCCTGAACCACATCGCCGCCCACGGCCCGGTCAGCTCGGCCGATGTCAGCAATGACGAGACGCGCGGCACCGGCGGCTGGTGGGACTGGCACCCGTCGAAAACCGCGCTGGAATGGCTGTGGCGCACCGGGCAACTGGCGATCACCCGGCGCGAGGGGTTCCAAAAGGTCTATGACCTGACCGAACGCGTGATCCCCGCGCCGATCCTGCGGGCCGAGATGTCGGCCAAGGCCAAGGCCGATTGGGCCTGCACCAGTGCGCTTGACCATCTGGGCTTTGGCACCCCGGCCGAGATTGCCGCCTTCTGGGACGCCCTGCCGCGCGATGCGGTGCGGGCCTGGGCGCAGAACGCGCTAACGCGGGGCGAGATTGTCGAAATCGCGGTCGAGGGGGCCGATGGCACGCAGCGCCCGGCCCTTGCCCGCCCAGATGTCCTGGCCCGCGCCGAAGACGCCCCGCCGCCGCCCACCCGCCTGCGCGTGCTTTCGCCCTTCGACCCCGCCCTGCGCGACCGGGCGCGGGCCGAATTCCTTTTCGGCTTTCACTACCGGATCGAGGTTTTCGTGCCCGAACCCAAACGGCGCTGGGGCTATTACGTCTTTCCGGTTCTGGAAGGCGACCGGCTTGTCGGCCGACTGGACGCCAAAGCCCACCGCGCCGAGGGCGTCCTCAGGGTCCGCGCCTTCTGGCCCGAGGCCGGGGTCCAACTGACACAGGCCCGCACCGGCAAACTCATGGCCGAGCTTGACCGGCTGGCCTGGTTCTCCAACTGCAACCGCGTGGAATTCCTGCCCGGCTGGGAACGCGAGTTTCTTCCACCCAAACCCTAAGGGCAGGGGGTGACAAAGGCGTCAATCGCTGCCAGCGCCTCTTCGGCGGTCTCCACGAACTGAAACAGCTTCAGATCCTCGGGGCTGATCACCCCTGCCTCGGCCAGATGACCCCAGTTGATCACCGTCTCCCACCAGCCGCGCCCGAACAACAGGAACGGGATCGGCTTCATCCGCTTGGTCTGGATCAGCGTCAGGCTTTCAAACATCTCGTCCAGCGTGCCAAAGCCGCCGGGAAAGATGCAGACCGCCGCGGCGCGCATCAGGAAATGCATCTTGCGGATGGCAAAGTAGTGAAAGTTGAACGACAGGTCCGGCGTCACATAGCGGTTCGGCGCCTGCTCATGCGGCAAAACGATGTTCAGCCCAATCGACTGGCCCCCCGCCTCGGCCGCACCGCGGTTGCCCGCCTCCATCACCCCCGGCCCGCCGCCAGTGACGATCACATTCTGCTTGCCGTAAGACTCCATGCTGCGCTCGGTCATCATCCGCGAAAACCGCCGCGCCTCGTCGTAATAGCGCGTCAGGTCCGCCAGCATCGGGGTCTTGGCCAAGGACTTGTGTTCCGGCGCGGGGATACGCGCGCCACCAAACAGGACGATGGTCGATTCAATCCCGCGCTCGTCCATCACAAGCTGCGGCTTCAACAGCTCCAGCTGCAACCGCACCGGCCGCAGCTCTTCGCGCGTCATGAAGTCAGGATCGGCAAAGGCCAGACGATAGGCCGGGGCACGGGTCTGGGGGGTGTCGGGGATACGATGCGCAGCTTCGATATCCTGAGTGCTGTCGCGGAACGGGTGACTTCTGGGTTCGTCTTTCATGGTCCTGCTGTCGTTTTTTGTCCGCTTGATTGCGCGGGGGGTCTTATAGCCTTATAGGCAAGGCCAACGCGTG
>Ga0194133_10003083_pt1 | contig 24329 bp, 20 predicted proteins | sample TA2KigOf40mmetaG_FD_155448 | JGI IMG/M metagenome (GOLD analysis project Ga0194133, IMG submission 155448) | Freshwater microbial communities from Lake Tanganyika, Tanzania - TA2015055 Kigoma Offshore 40m | ecosystem: Environmental > Aquatic > Freshwater > Lake | place: Tanzania: Lake...
ATGCTCCATCATACACATTTGAGAATTTACACTGCCCGAATCCTTGTAAGTAAGCCTTGCGAATTTTTTAGCAACCCAGGGTCAAAGGTTGCCTTGAGGTGTCCTCGGAGCTCGAACCCCAGACCCTCGGAATCCCAGCCTGATGCCATGGTAATGTATCACAGCGCATTAGACTGCATGGAATTAATGACGACCTATCGAAATCCCTGTTTTCTTCACCTCTTTTTAGTTTGTGCCCTGCCATTTACACTGCTCTGCTGTACAATTAAATAATTTTAAAACTTGATCTTTTATCTGTTTATGACCAAAGAATTTAATTGAACCCTTCTTGTGAACTGGTGTAATTTGGCGATTTTCCAAAGTTTGGGGATTTCATTTTTTGTAGCTAGTATATTGAAAAAGTGAACCAGGTATGGTGACGGGGTATTCGAAAAGATTTTTATGAAGTAACCACTAATGCTATCCATACCAGAGCTCTTTTTAATAGATAGTTGTTTTGAGCATTATCAATTTCAATTTTGCTAAAAGAACAGAGGCGTCTTCAATAGCAAAATCAATTTTCTCTACTGATGTGTTATAATCTCCTAAAAGGTTATCAACTTTAACAGTAAAAAAATTAACAAATAGGTTTGATAGCTAATCTTTACAACTAACTTCAGTGCCATCGATAACTAGCTTATTAATTGTATCTGAACTAACTCCATGCAACTGCTTTGAACCCTTCAATAGTTTGTTTTTAAAGGTGTTTTTTTGAACTCTAGCAACTCTTATCCAATAATCTAAATCTTCGACAATTGTCAGGGACATTATGAGTGATGACTGTAATTGAGACTCTAAAAACAAATTTGCATCCGCTCTATCAAACTGCCAATTTTTTATAGTGATGTACTTTTTTCCCTCAGAATCTTAGGATGGTTAAAAAGATCTAACTTCATGATGTAGTGATCACTTAGATGAGTATCTCTTTGCTAAGTTAAAATTTATTGTTATTGCTTAAGACAAAATCTATAGTAGACTCTTGAAGGCAGTCGCCCACACATCTAGATCTACTCACACCAACGTCACTTATTTTGAGACCTTTTGTGTCTGTCCACTCAAATAGGTTGTTACTAAATCTAGATTTAGGTCTCGAAATGTCAATATTAAAGTCGCCTACAATTGTCACATCTTCATTAAAATTGAGGAAATTCAAACCATCTAGCAATCTCTCAAAGTTATTTTGTTCTGATTCAGATTCATAGCATTTAAACGCTCGATAAATGCCTATGATTACCCCGTTGCTCATTTTTACTCCTATTATGATATCAAACTCAGATCCCAGGGGAAAGGTATCCAGCTCACATCTCTTGAAGCAAATTAATCTCGCCTTGCCCCTTGAATTTAGGGTTTGAGAAAAAATAGTGTCAAAGCCATTAACAGAAAGACTGCCATAATCATCACCAAACCTGATGTCAGCCTCAGCAATAAAAAGGATGTCTAGATTGTTTTCAAAAATTAGATCCTTCACAAAGTGAAACTTTCTGAGTTATCCTGAGTCGCAGTTCCAATAAAGAGCTTTCAATGACATCTTTTTAATGATAAAAAAACAGGAAGCTTAAAAAACTTGCTTTATTAAAATTAAATTTGTGATTGTGCTATTTCTAAAAGGGGGGATAAAGCAAAAAAATAGTCTTTCAATAGACTTAAAATGAGAATAGGTTTCTAATAAGATTGAAATTAAGACTAAACAAGAATTAAAATAAAGAAAAGAAAAGAAAGACAAATCTGGTGATGCAAGTGACTAACTGTATCTTGACTTATTCGGCAAACACTAAAATTATCAAAGGAGAAAAAAGAGCAGATTATACAAAATTAAGGCAAAAGTTTAATCTTTCTTTATAGCAGTTCTATTCTCATTTTTTGATTATAAAGCAAGATGCAATCAACTTTTAAAGTAATATTAAATATTTCAACAAAGTTGGAAGAATTTTCGGATTGGAAGTTAAAAACACCAGTGTACTCCCTCATTTGATGAAAAAGCCAAACCAAAGTGACTAATCCAAAACAGCTTTAAAGAGACAGAGATATTAAGTATATAAAATTAGCTAGCTTGTGAGGTCTCATTTAGACTGGCTGTTAGATTTACCTTTCTATTTAGTAAGTATTTATGCTCTGCTTCAATGACAAAAACTGTTACTTTTGCTAAAGCCCTCTCATTCTTTATCTTTGATTTAGATGGTTCAGAAATGTTGTTTCTACAACCTATAGAGAACACTTGAGTGGAGTTTTCGGTAGTAAAAACCAGAAGTAATCAGACCCTTGATCACAAGTTTTTGGCCCGAAAAAACTAATCCGTTCGATGTCCGAGATAAAAGATGAAAAGTTATCTTGATATTTTGTCAGGAAAAAACAAAACTCATAGAAAAGAAGACCAGGCTAGGAACCATAGAGCAAAAACTCTTTAACAAAACAGACGAATTTTTTGGAAATTTAAAAACTTGTGTCAATTGACCTTTGATATGTAATCTTAAAAAACTTTTTTATGGAACTTTAAACCAGATTATTTCCAAAAGGAAAGGTCTATCGTAAATTTTTTTCATTTCAATAACTTAAGAAAATGTTTTGCTTATTGAATGAGGTGAAAAATTCTATTCGACTTTCGTTGGTATCGTATTGAATCTTGGGTAAAAAATTCTAAGAAAACGTGAGAAAAGATTTCAATCCTTTCAGCTTTTTCTTGACTTTCTAGTTTTCTAATCAAGTAACCTTTTCATTTCCTTCTTGAAGCAGTTAAGTTCAAAGTTGAAAACAATTTATTCTTTTTGCTCACCTTTTTATGTACATTCAGCAGTCATTAGACTCAAAATTAATATATTGTTTGTGAACTTATTACCTACACTTGAAAAATTAATTCAATTCATTTTTCTGTGTTTGTCTGGTTTTTGGTGTTTATCGTATGCTAATGTAAATTCTATCGATTCATTATAGTATGTAATTGACTATGTTTATTTTGAAAAGACGTACCGAATTTTTCGGTAAAAAAGACGAGGCTCTTTTAATTTGAATCAATTTATAGTTAATTTTTTTCTATCGTTGTATTAGAACCCCCCCCCTTTTTCTCTGGGTGGTCAAATTAAATGAGCTCTGGGTGTTGTTAAGTAAGTCTTTTGATACTACCGTATCGTTTAAGTCTGCTTTTAAGTGTTCACTCATGCATTTGATGTAATGAATCAAATTTTTAGCTTAATGCTTTTTTTTGGTTGATTGATATCATCCCCCATTTTTCCATCCTATAGTTTTGGAAAAGAAATGTGAAAATGCTTCTTCAGGAGAGCTAGACTATTTTGATGACCATTTTTATATCATCAATGTTTGAGTAAGTTTACTTGTCTTCATGCAAAGTATAGATTGATCAACAAATCTTAAGGATTCAATATTCATATAACATTCTTAATTTGCTACTTTACTGAGCTCAAAAAGGTTCTTGTCTATTGCAGATGTTGCTTAAACTTTGTAAAACAAATTCTAACATAAAAACTTGAAGTTTAAAAAAGGAAAAGTTGGACAAAAATGTCTGCCATAAGTCAGGTTTCAAAGCAATCTTTACATTAAGCTCATTTTTGACCAAGCTGGAAAAAAGGAAAATTTACAGGATTTTGCAAAGAATAGGCAAATCAATTCAACTGTAACATCGCAATGGGTAAAAAATTAATGTTTATGGCTAATAAGATCTGCAGTCCTCTAAAAAACTTAAGCTTATTGTCATTTAAATGCGTTCAAACATAAGTGAAAATTCGGACACCTTGAGCCATTTCAGATCTTTGGGCATGGACTTTTTTTATTTTTATTTCAAGATGTATTGAAAAGTCTATGGCAGAGAACAAATTTGATTAAGTTGGTAAAATTTTTACGAAGTGATCGAGACATAAACTTTGTAAGCTTTTTAACTATGATGGACTAATTGTATCGCGACAAGATGACTCTAGGGAGAAATGCTGTATTCATTGCACCTGGATCTGCTTTTGGTTTCTTAAAATAGAAGGTATGTTGATATTTTCACTTACTAAAATTATTCTTTCATGATCGCCAAAAGATGTGGTCCGCCGCGAGCGTCGCGAGTGGGAAGTTTAGCGAAAATCATAAGGGCTTGCGGTTTTTAGGGAATGTCCGTCCGTCGTACCAGTTTCGTATAGGGATCCAATGTGGTTCATTTTCAAAATGCATCTCCTCTCTCAATTTTTGAGCTTTTTGGAATATTTTTTGATATTTTGAAAGCTTATGGAAATATCTAAAACTTCTCGGGACAGATTTTTGAATTTTTACTTTGGGCATTTTTTGCCTTTATCTCTGTCAATTATTCAGCTATTGAGCATATTTTTTAATATTTGGATGTCTAAATTCAATGTTCTTTTTTTATGTATTGTAAGTTTTTTGATCTGATGTCTAGAACTTGAGATATTGAAGTGGAAAGAGTCAAAGACGACGACATTGACAATGTTGACGACAACAAATGTTATGAATATTTTGATAGCTTATGGAAATATCTAAATATACACAAAAATTACTTCAAAGTTTTGATCAGGGGGCTAACTATAATTTTTGCCTATTTCTCCATCAATTTTGAAGCTATTGATCTTATTTTTCAATTTTTGGATGTCTAAATTCATTGTGCTTCTTTTATGTTTTGTAAGTTTTTTGATCTGATGTGTAGAACTAGAGATATTAAGTAGAAAGGCCGTGCGCGTACAACAATGACAACAACGAGTGCGAACACGTGTACGACGACGATGATGACGAGCGCGCGTACAATGAACGTGCACACTTACGACGGCAATTCCATTCAAATTGATAATTTTAACTTGAATTCAATTCAATTCAATGGGGCGTGCCAGGGAAATCACCACAAGGTGGCGCAGGTGTACCTAAGAGGGACAACAAACTCAGACCATTGAGTTCTAGAATAAGGAGGAGTGAGATTCACAGAAACCTAGATTGAAATTCGTGCAAATTTTGTTTGTTCTTGCCACCTCTGTCCTGATAGAGGCATAGGACTAGTCATTAGCCTATGCAGATTGTGAAATTTCAAATAATGACTATTCCTTGTAAAATAATTAACTAAAAATGGTTAATTATTGTTGCCTGAAGGGTTTTAATACCCATGGTTTCAAGTTACCATCAAATCCTAATTTGAGACTTCTCATAAGTCATCCTTAATTTTAGAGGTTTAGGGATCCTAGAGCCATCCATAACTCAAGATATTTGGGGATCATGAATATTTGCCCCTCTTAGATGCTTATGAATGCAATTTTTGTTCTAGAACCCAATGGTCAAAGTTTGTTGTCCCTCTTAGGTACACTTGCGCCACCTGGTGGCCATTTCCCTGGCACGCCCCATTTGAATTATTTGCGGAGTGTGCGTGCTTACAATCAATTCAATTCAATTTGATAATTTTAACTTGAATACAAAGGGAGAAAAAGTTTCATTCAACAACAACTTTGTCACTAAAAAAGTGTAGCTGACTTTTCACAAAACACTGAAAGACTCACAGACAATTCATGTTGTTTCAACCGAAAAAATTGTTTTAATAAATTCTCTTGTAAACTTTTTCTACTAATTTTTTTATCTTTAACAGTATTTAATGTTCAATGTTTATAAGAGATCAAACTTTGTTTTAAGAAAAAGCCTTACCTTAAGAAATTATTTTTTGGCAAAAATAATAAAATAACTATCAAATAAATGCCAATGAAATTTTTCATTAATCTCAGATATTCATTTATTTTGATTATCTCATCTATGAGATAACTATCAAATACATGCCAATGAAATATTTTATCCAGTGTTCAAAAAGGATTTTTTTCAAAGAAATAAAATGGGTTAGGTAGCCCGCAGGGTTAGGTAGCCTCGCAGGATTAGGTTAGGGGGTTGGTTGGGTTAGGTTAGGTAAGCAATAAAGTGTTTAAAGAAATAAAACGGGTTAGGTAGCTCTGCAGGTTAGGGGGTTGGTCATCATGATGACAAATGCAACTCTACACTGAATCAAGCTAATGAATGGTTTAAATAAGTTTCTTTCATAGAAGTGATTTAATAATTAAAGTTTTGAATGAATCTATTGGTTGGCTAAATATTCCACTCTATCCTTTGCTCTTTGCGAGCAGGCGGTTAGGTGATTTTTCTTGGTGCAAAAATCACCCGTCTACTTGATTTTTATATTTTTTCAAGTCAAAGAGAATTATTTTAGTAAGACTGCAGATTTTTAGCAATATTTTAGGATGAGGCTAACTCAATTATATAGATCTAGATTTAAAACGTATATTCTCATGAATAAAACAATAACAGCATTGAAATATTCAATTAGAGAATTGATTACAACACAGATAATTAAAAGATCAAAGGGTCTGGGTGGGAAGCTAGGGACTTCAAACTTGACTGCCACTACTTTGGAGGAAAAAAACCTGGTTTCACACTCTGCTCCCACTCACACTCGACGAGGCTGCCCTACCAGGGGGAAAAAACCTCCGAAATGTCAAGCCGCTTGATAAGCTGGTGGGGGAGAGAATATTTACTTGAAAGGATTTTCTTTTCCTTCACAAAATACTTTGATCTTATTTTTAAACACATATTTTGAGATGTTAATCCAAGAGAAGTTCCATTTTTGAGCAACCTCATGCGCAACCGTGGTGATGTTAGACCAGCTCGTTCTCGATACGCTGTCACGGAAGAAGAGCATACATCCCTCATTACGTTCATTGAAATATGATCTAGATAAAAGAGACTCGAACAGATCTGTGGGAAAACAAGATGTTAAAATGTTGAACAGAAACCCTGATGTGAGTGAGAAAAAGAGCTGATCAGGATTGCCAACCCCCAATGTGCCTGCTAGCCTTTCTCGGTTTAGTTTTCTATTAAAGTCCCTTAGGATTATTCGTATCTGTTTAAAATACACCGATTTTATGCTCTGTTTTTGCTTGAAGTTAGTTCCTAAGTACCATACTGGCCCACCGTATGTCAGCCTTCCCACAAAATGACTAAGGAACATTTGTCTCATTTCTTTCCTCGATAAGTACTTGTTAAGAAACCTGAATGCATAGCCTAACGATCTGCACTTGCTGATAGTTTTTTCTACGTGAGTATTCCACCTCAAATTTTTGTCTACCCAGATTCCGAGCATTTTCATGGTATCCTTGAACTCAATCTTAACTCCCTCTATTTCAATTTCCTTTATGTTATCACCCCCAAATATTAATGCTTCTGTTTTAGATCGGTTACTGATCATTCCAATACTTTTCAACCATTTTTCATGCTTAGTCATGGTGATTTTGAAGTTTTCAATCAAATTTTTCTCATCCTTATCATTAATTATCACATAGGCATCGTCAGCGTAGGCAATCGTTTGCCATGGGGAGATTATTCTAGAGAGCTCACTGGTATATAGGTTAAATAAAAATGGGCCCAATATGCTGCCCTGAACGCATCCTAACTTGATTTCCCTGACGCAGGAACGTTGTTCGCCTATTTGTACATACCCGTACCTCGTAGATAGATATTCAAACACAATTCTAGTCAAGTGGATAGAGATCCCCTTTGAAACCATGATTTCTGCTAAAGTTTCTTTGCGGAGCAAGTCAAAGGCGGCCGTTAAGTCCGCCGAATAGCAAATAACCGTGTCCTTATTATCAAGATGTTCAGAAATTTCACTGATCACAGTTGAAACTGCAGTATTAGTACTATGATTCGGTCTGAAACCATGCTGAGATCTACCCATGAGTTTATCCAAATCTAAACATTCCATCCTAGCAAGCACACATAATTCAAACAATTTCGCCAACGAATTTAAATTTGAAACTGGACGATAATTATTCACATTACTTTGACTGCCCTTTTTCAGTACCGGAGTAATTCTTGCGATCTTCCATATTTCCAGAATTAGCTTAGTTTCTGCAATCCTATTGAATAGAACCCGGACAGGAATTAGTAAGGTCGGCATAAGTTCTTTCAGGATAAATCCTGGAATTGCATCCATGCCTGAGCTCTTTTTATTTGATAGTCTACTGAAAGCTGCCGATACTTCCTCTAAACTGAAATCTTCCCATTGGTCATATTCAGTTACTTTCAAGCCGTTACAGACATCCCTCCAACATTTGGGTGAATAATCCCCTATGTTATCTTTAACCTTCTTTAGAAAGAAATCAATGAAGGTCTCAGCTATCGCTTGTTTATCCTCAACATGTTTCCCCTCAATCTCCAATCTTTCAATCCCTACATTACTTTTTCCCATGATCGCTCCAACTTCTTTCCAGAAATCTTTTGTGTTTTTGCTCAGCTTAGATCTTATTTTTTGTTTTTTCACCCTTCTAACCTCCTTTCTAAGACCTTTGCATGCTTCCACAAAAGCATTCCAACTTTCAAGGGTCTTGTCCCTGTTCCATATTTTTCTTTTTTTGAAATTCATCAGACTGATCACCTTTAAGGGCAGCCTCCCAACAAAGTTGCCTAGGAAAGACACTTTTTCTTATTTACTTCAATAAGCATTAACTTTTGGGCCATCAAATTGAAACTTTCTATTTTCTCACTTGGTAAAAGAAGCTTGTACGTTACTTATCTACTCTCTCATCCCATTCATTGTTTGTTGAGTTTGTCCTCTGCCAATAAACTTGCCAGCACGTAATGCATTGCATTGGTATATATTTGCTCATTCACATTCACAGCATAAATAAAATGACAGTAAATGTTTAATAAGAATATAATTTTTAGACAAGTGATGCAGGGTCGGGGTGGGAAGCCAGGGTCTTACCAATTGAGCCACGACTGAGGAGGAAAAACCCGGATTTTATCCTATTCATTTAAGCTAACAAATTGAGTTATGGTTTTTGGAGAGCCCTACCGGGGGGAAAAACCCTCCAAACTCAATTGGTCGCTTGCAGGTGGTAACAAATTAGGGCTTAAAATAAGAAAAGAAATTTTGCTTCAATTTAACATGCAGTAAATCACGAGATAATGGAGCAAGCCATTCAAAGTCAACTTGTTTTGAAATATCAGACAGTCTATTCTTCAAGCTTTGTAGACCAATCTTGCGCTTATTTGTAGCGTAGAACAGAAGACGAACAGTGTCTCTCATTTTCACATATGGGTTTGCTCTCAATGAGGTTGACAGGTGTTGCGGTAGGCCAGAAACAATGATGGACATCATTTGCTTGGCAACACAGTAGATGGACCATTCATCACAGTTTGCTCTGCGGGAGAGTCTATCAAACATAGATTGGCTTTACCAGTGGCTCAGGTTCATCATGATTTGGAGGAGATTGTAGTATAGACTTCGGATTCTTGCTCGAGATCTGAAATTACAATTCGGAAACCATAATTAAATTCCATAAAAGAGGATTTAGGAATTTTTTGATCTTTCTCAGTGAATGAACAATTTGGTTCATCTTCATAATTAATATATCTATGAGAGTGTTCCAGGCGAGGTCGTTACCAAAAACAAACCCAAGGACTTTCATCAATAAAGTTGTTGCAAATTTTGGCGTAGTTACCGGCTGCTTGTCAAGCATAATCAAAGCCTCTGTTTTATCTACATTACAGTGCATACCAATAGACTTCAACCATTCTTAGTGAGACAAGAGCTGTGTTGTCATGATATCAATTAGGGCTTGCCTATTATCCGCTGCGACAATCACGTAACTATCGTCCGCATAGCTGACAATTTTGATGCTATCTTTTTCCATTTCAATGAGGTCTGAGACATAAATGTTAAAGATTTTCGGGCCCAGTGTGCTCCCCTGTGCACATCCAACACTTAGTTTGAAAGGGCAAGAGGTTGATAGACCAATCTTTACACTTGATGATCTATTCAGAAGAAAATTGACCAGAATTCTCCTTATCCAGGGGTTCATTTCCCCTTTTTGGCACATGCAGTTGAAGAAGTTAACATCCACTAGGTCAAATGCCGCGCTCAAATCAACAGAATAAATCCCAACCTCTTTTTTTTGGTCTAGAAAGTCTGCTAGGATGGTTTGAATTTCCAAGGCAGCCATTAAGGTACTATGATGTGGTCTAAAACCATGCTGGTTGAGACCATCGATTTCTGAGTTCAATTTTTTGAGAATATCTAGTATAATCCTCTCAAAGAGTTTGCTCAAGGAGCTCAGGTTGCTGATAGGGCGGTAATTATTTATCAGCGAGGGATCCCCTTTTTTAAAAATTGGTCTGAAAATAGCATGCTTCCAACCAAAAGGGATAATACCAGTTTCAAGAATGATGTTAAATAAGACGGTATAGTAAGGTAACAATGCCTGTTTTGTGTCCTTAAGTACACTCATGGGGATTTCATCTGGTCCTGAGCTGCGTTTGGGCCTGGCACTGTCGAAAGCTCTTTCTACATCCTCGAGGGTGATGATAGGTGGGGTACGTGTTTTGCCTCAACTTTGAACTGAGTTGTGAATTGAATCTTGCCGAGTTGACCAAGCTGTAAAGGACGAGGTTTGCTGTGGCCTACGATAATTCCAGAAACATTCTCAACTGAGGTAGGGTCCAAGTATCGATCAAAAGAGAAGCTTGGTGAATTGTGAAATTGTTTTGAAGTTATTGGTTTGTTAAACTTGAAGGTAATTCGGACATTTCTTTGAAGGTTTCTCGATGTTTTGACACCAACAAGTTCATCCTTAGTTCTCTTGAAGACTTGGACGAAGATATAGAGCACCTCGTTGTCTGACACATTGCCAAAAAAATCCTCACCATTCAGTTTAAGAACGTCAATGCTGATGTTACAATCTTGTTTCAGTTTTGGTGGTAGGTTTGATGCTAAATTTGCTTTCTTGGTAGACATTTTCTCAAGTGGAAAATTAGCTTCTCTTTTTGAATTGTGACTTGACATATTATAAGACCCATTTTTAGACACATCACTTTTGTCAGCAGTCCAAAAAACCGAGCCAGAAAATATCTGGCCTTTAAAAACTTTAGGTCTGTTTTAGTCCGCTTGGGATTGGTTACAGATTTGATCTAGCTACGGACCAAGCATCCTAGCCTGTCAGTGAACCACTGTGAGGTAACTTTACAGATGTTGTGTAAAGAGAGTTTAAAGATGATAGCTTTTTCTGACTTTTATTACCTCACTCGCCCCTCTACCAAAGTTCAGCATTCACTTGTCCCCTTTTTCTATTACATCCTTATCGAAATATAACAAGATTTTAAACAGCCACCCCTTCAGTTTTGACATACATTTGTGTGAAGATTAGACAAAAATGTGCTTTGGATGCTTCCTTGGACAAATCTGGCTAAATATGCCTAAAGGTGCATATACATGTATGTCAACAGTCACAGATTCTGTTTCTCGATCTCGTGATAAAGTCAACGATTTGATCAAGATTCCACTCCGTACAAAACTCTTCTAGTATGAGCCTTAAGGGACAGCTAGCGTCGTTTTCATAATTTACATTAAAATCACCAATCATGATAAGACCTTCAGGGCTGTTGTTTGCGATTTGAGTGAGATTTTCCACTAGCCTTTCAAAATTAGTCCGGACTGTTTCCCCTTCAAAACACTTAAATGGGTGGTAAACACCAGCGACCACAATTCCAGTTTTCTTATTCTTAAAGACTAAGATCTCATAATAATCGTTATCAAGCTCCCTTACTCTCTGGTAATCGGAGGAGAACCAGCAGCCAATACGGGATTTACCTCTAGTGTCTAATGTTTGGCTGCTTTCGAAGGTGTAACCATTCACCGTAAAAGGGCTAGCAGATCGATATTGCATTATCTCTGTCTCCGATACAAAAAATAAATGTGGTTTAACAGAAAGGATATGATTTTTTATCAGAGGGAACTTTCTTACAAGACCAGACGCACAATTCCAGTAGCAAATTGGAAGCATGTTGGTAAAAAATTTATTGATATTCAAAGATTAAGTCTAAAAATGCCAAAGAGAAATACTTGAACAGGATATAATGAACAACTAGTTCTGTGAAGGGGTAAAAATGGAATCCTCGGCCGCGACTGTTTCGTGACTCCTGAGGTGTTCTAGCCAAACTCCAAAATAGCTCTCGGGAATGTTTTTTGTGTCTAGAAGGGTTTTGACATAACCTAGCCAATAATTAGACTCTGATGAACAGTTTCTTCTAATGTGACCAAGAGCTAGGCACTTAGAGCACTGTATCGACTGACCTCTATAATTAATCTGGACTTTACGACCATAGGCGGGTAGGAGAGATGGAATATGTCTACGTAATCTCATAATCACCTCACAAAAATCATTCTTAATTGTTGTTGACTGTTGACGTACGTGTATATGCACCTTAACTCAAGACTCCATCTTACCAAAACCTTGTTTGGTCAATCATTAAGATATTTTTTGAAGCTTGTGCCTTGTTTTTGCTTTTTTTTGTTTCGAGACAACAGTTTTAAACTGTTGCAAAGAAGTATCTGTTTAACGAGTCAATCGCTTTGAAATAACTTCAAAAGGTTCAAACCCTGAATAATTCTTTCCTGGTCTAGCTTTTTAGATAGTAAACTTAAGAGTATATCTTAAAGGAATCAGTGTTCCAATCCTTGATTGTTTTCAGTTCAAATTTTGAGAATTTTTGGCTTGAAAATAACTATAAATTGGTTTCAGATTGTGAACAAAAATTAGAATTATTCATCTGTGTGTTAACTAGTAGTTTTAATGCCAATTTTTAACTTATACCTTTTTACATGAAGTTCTTAAACAAAATTGAAATTTAGCACAAAGCAATATTTTTTTTCGATTGCAACCCTAATGTTTGTTGTTTTAAGGAAACAACAGTATTTCAGTTTCAATTTCTAGTGCCGTGAGTGTTTCTTTTTCTTGGCAAGACTTTTCAGGACTTGGCACCTAAGCACCAAAAGTACCCATCAATTGAAGACAAACAAGCAAATCGATTCTTAGCCCACAATTCTATAAGTTCATTTAGCAGAGTAAGAAGCTGGCATTATTTGATGAAACTTTTTGTAATGGAAACATGTAATAAGCACTCGATCTCAAAGAACATTCAGAACTACAAAATTGTTTTAGCTTAAAAAATCGTTTTCTGTGAATTGGTTTATATTGAGCTTTCAATTGAGGAACACAGTTCTAAAGTAAGTGCCTTTAGGGGACATTTTATCTGACATCAATAAGTATTGCATTACCGTAAAAACTTTGCATTCAAGCGCAAAATGAGAACCAAATAAATTTTATATAAAGTTCATCAAAATGGTCCAAAAATCTTGGACCTAAATGTAAAAATCAAGACATAAATCAAGTTACAGATATTCTGTGTTTGGCTTTTCCTCTAATCTGAGCACCCATATATTGTGACAATCAATGTGTAAATCGATGAATTGACATTGAGGGATTTGGGTTTCACGCCCATATTGGCTAACTCACCCAAAAAGGCCTCAATAAAAGTTACGTTCTAACAGATCTAATACACGCAAAATTATAATCTAATTGAAAGTACATTCATTCAAATTTTCAAAGAGATACAATTTTAAAAATGTGTTAGCTTTTATAATAAAAACTCTGAAAAAGATTGCACAACTTCTTTGGCTTGAGAAGTGGAGTTTTGCAACCCAAAGATAATATTGTAACCTTAAAGATGTAACAGAGTGGAACAAAAAGATCAGTTTTCCATATAATAACTGACATAAGTTCCAGCTGTTTAATTATAAAATTTGTCCTATTTTCTTAAGTTTTCTTTAAAAATTTTTATAAGAAATTTATCAAAAAAATTTATGCTTAACAATATGCTACAGCTTGTTTCAAAAATTTTCAAATATTTTTAACCATGTAAAAGAAAAATTATTATAAATTCATTTCTGTCAATTTAAAAAAATATTTGCAACTTAAAGAATGTGAAGAAAAATTTTAGCAGTTAAATATAAAACTAAATTCTTTTGCACTATTTGTGAATTATTTTACTAATAATTTTAGTAAGTATAATGTATCTACATTCATGAAAAGAAGTAATTATAACCTGTTAAAAGTTATATAAACTACTGACTAGATAAAAATATATTAAGATGAACAATTCTTGCCATAAATTTTATCCTCTGCGAGTGGAGTATTAAATTTTTCATTACATTATGATATGATGACCTGGCCAGCTAGTTGTATTTAAGATTTTAATTTGAGCATTCCTTCTTGGAACTACTGAGCTAATGAAGGGTTTTGCATTCAGCAAAAAATGCACATCTAGTTAATTTCTTAATCTTTATAATGAAGAAAAAATAATCTTATCAAAAATGAAAATATTTTAAAGCTATTTTACTTTGGTTAGTTCTTTACGACGCAGTTGTTCATCCATTGTGTTGAAAGAATCAATTAATCGAATTCGAATTTTGAGTCGTGCTTTTTTGTTACAACTCCTTGCAAATCTTTAATCTTTAAAATCCTTATTATTAGTAGTTTATTTTTAGGATTTTATGCATAAATCCTTAATTATTTTATTGTACCTTTTTTTAAATCCTTAATTATTTTAGTATATCTTTTTTTAGCCTCTCGACTTCGACACAACGGTCCCCTTCACTTTTGCACTTCACCTCCGTGTAAGTTCTTATCTTAAATTTAGGTTTCATATTTGTGTTAAATTTTCTCTTACTTTAAACAAAGAAATTTTTTCCAAATCAGTTATCTAAATTTCAGATTTTTAATTATATTTTTTAAGGCCTTGAAGCTGCTGCAGGTATTCTTGGGAGTCAGAACTCAAGTTACGATAAGTGCTCAGACTTTTGGAATTACTCGTGTCGCGGATGGTTAACCAGGCAACCGATTCCACCCACAAGGTTAAATACGTGTTAAAATTAAAATATCTTCTGAACTTTAAGGGAAAACTACCACAAATTCTCTTCTTCAATAATAACGGAAATTTCTTTGTTAGATCTCGGTGGTCAACTCTTGAAGAACTGGAATATCAGGTTCGAGTTGAAAAAAGCCGTTTGATTGCCATGTCAAGTCATGAGCCAAGTCAATTCAACTCGAATGAGTGGAAGGTTGACAATTTCTATCAGGTTGCTTCAATAAACCATGTTTAGAACATTCTAAAATTACATTCATTTTATTATATCTTAATTATTTAGGCATGTATGGAACTAGGTTTCGTTGAAAGTGACCGAGAAAAACCTCTAATAAAAATAATTAACAACCTTGGAGGATGGGAGGTTTTGAGGTCTTTCAATCTGTATTCTTGGGACAGCCACAGAGTCCTAAAGAGACTTCATGCAGAATATTACGTCAATGCATTTTTCAAAGTTGAGGTAAAATTAGCAATATAATTCATACAATTTATTCATTTGAAAAATCCTACATTTTATCCAAAACTTTTGAGTACCCATGGAAGGAGGAGGAGGTGACGGAAGGAAGGATAAGTGTTGCTCGAGGTCAACAGGGCCCCAACGGGTCAACAGAGGTCGTTCAGGGGTTAAGAGGGGTTGTTCAGGGTCAATTAGGGTTGTTTAAGGTCAATAGGTGTTGCCAAACCCGACACCAAATCTGACTCAAACCATTTTTGATTTGGGTTGGGTTCAGCCTTGGGTTTGGGTTGGATTCGTCTTGGATTTTGGGTTTGGGTTGGGCATGTTTCCCCTCATATATCACAACAAACCCCCCTTTTTACCAAAAGGGCTTTTATTGCTAACCTAACCTGACTCAACCAATCCCACAAACCATGTTTCCCCTTCCTGACCCTGCAGGGCATGTTTCCCTCCCTCATTTATCCCAACCAACCCTCCCTTTTAACCAAAAGGGCATTTATTCCTAGCCTAACCTTATACCTGACTCGACCAATCAATGCGTTGTTTATGTTATGGTGGGCGATTTGGTCATTTTACATTAGTGGCTGGTGGTTTGGTCATCTTATGTCAAGATGGGTGATTTTGTAGTTGGGCGATTTGATCATTTTATGTACTGGTGAACGATTTCTCATCGGGTGAATTGGGGGGTGGGTGATTTCTCATGTTCCCAAATTTTTTAGCTTATATAGTCTTTTTATTTTCATTTTGATTTTGCTGTTTGACTTATCTTAATTGCCAATTATTTTCAATTGTTTATGCAAGGCAGAAAATTTCGTTAACATTCATGAGCCTGTTTAATCTGGAAAAATAAAAATAAATGGTTATTATTTCTCGTATACCATCAGGCTCTTTTGGTATGTTCCTTGCATTTAGGAGTCCCTGTTGCCAGGGACCTGTACCAGTGTCAATGCTTGGCTACCGGTTAAGTAGCGCGAGCTCTAAGTACTTTGGGTATTCCTCTCCCCTTAAGGCAGGTGTCATTTCATTTCATTTATAGCATTTATTACGGTCTCATTATCATATGCATGCAAAGAATGACATATACTCATTTATTCATAGCTTTTATTACGGTTTCATTATTATCGCAGTGTTATCGCAGAATGCAACGTTACAAAAAAACCGACATTACAAGAAAATATGTAGGTAAAACTGAGTAGAAAATTACTAATTTTCTAGACTTTTAAACACTTTAAATATTCAAACGTGTAGTCTAAGTAATAAGAATAGTCAAAAACAATCTTTGTCAAAAAAACTAGTGTAAAGTTAAAAATTTTTAAAAAGAATAGTTTCTTCAGGTAAACACAAATTTGGTATTTAGGTTACACCAATTATCACAGAATTTTATCACAATGTTGTCAATCCTATTTCCAAGTGATTTGTCTCCCGACGTTCTTATTGGATGAGTCATAGAAGCAAGTCTTTCCCGTCCTTCTGATGGTATATCTGTTCTCATTGAGCAGATCACAAAGACGTTTTGGTGAGGATGAGGGTGTTGATTACTATAGAAGAAGTTGAGTAGTTGGTGAATTGACCCAGGAGGGCCCTGCCAAGGGTGTCCAACATGTCTGTTGAGAGAATCCTACACCAGTCTTTGACTGCTAGCCTGAGAATCTTGTAGCGAAGGGCATCCAGTTTTCTCTTGTATTTCATTATCAAAGGCTTGTACCGTACAGGCATTGCATAGAACACCTGCATTGTTGTATAGTTGATCAAAGTAAAGTTTTGCATTTGAAATGTGAAATGTATGAGTTAAAGCTAAATACAAATAGTATTCATAGATGTGTCTGGGGAATCTGGTTCATTTACGATGGGACCATTAATGTTGAGCTCATTGACAGCTTGCTTGTTGCCATTGGCTTTAATCAGATTCATGAAATATTTGTTATTTTTCACCTTTTTCTATCTAGTTAAGTCTTGCTCTGTTGGCTTAGTATTTTCCTCTTCTTTCAATCAGCTCATCATTTTGATTCCTTGCAATGGCAATCTGTTCACTGAGCAGAGTTCTCGCTTCTGCCTGGTCGGTTTGCTTGAGTTGGTTTTTCAGAGGGTCAAGTAATTTCTGAAACTCTGATAACTCTTTATTGAACTTAGCTTTATATACCTTACAAACTCAAGTTTTTGATGTGGGTTCCAGCCTTGGATGAGTTCCGTTTGGTTGATTGTTCTTTCAAGTTCTTCTCTGAATAAATCTGAAAGCTCATCGTCTTCTGTGAATTCTATGTTAATACGTGTGATATTAACTTTGGTGACATTTACTGGGGTAATTGTGGTGATGTCGCCACATGATTGCTTATTTCCCAGCCCCATTTGATCAAGGATTTAGATAGGTGTTGTAGGTAAGATGGGCCGATTATCAAATCTAATGTAGACATGTTGGTTCTCCGTTGTCAATTGTGTTGTGTTGGGTCATATAGTATTGACAACCTGTTGTTCATTAACATATTGAAAAGTGCAATGGCATTTCTTTTATCACCAGCGGCTCTATTGTTAGCTTTGTTTATGGAGTCTACTTGATGGTTAATAATTAAGGTATTGATCATGTTGATGAAACTGTTGTAAAAATTGAGGTGTTTGTGGTTTGGGCCATAAATAGAGCAGAATAGGTGGGTCATTTTGCATTTGGTGGCTATTAGAGTTGCCCATCTGCCTCTAAGATCTTTGTCTGTGTGGTTTATGGTGTCAAAGTTACTTTCATTGTATAGGAGTAGTGTACCTTTTGTGTTACCTTCACTTGGGGCTCTGATTGCCCGGAGTCGCCATTGATGGAGAAGTCTTTTGGTGTGTGTTTCTTGCAGCACGATCACTGAAAGCTCACTTATCATGGCTTTGTATGCATTGTTTAGGATTCTTCTACATTTATCAATATATTTCATACCACTAATATTGTGAGAAGTCATGCTGATGGATGGACCTGGATTGGTTTCAACGTCACTAGACAGGATGAGGATTCTGCAAAGATGAAGGTTGCAGGTTTTATGAGGTTTTTCTCTACTGCCTTTTGAAAGGGGAAGTGACAAGGGGCCGGCCATACACCACACGGGTGAACTGCATGATTGGCTCTTTACTTTTTTCACTTGATACACTTTTTTATAAGTTGAAATACTTAATCAAATTAATTTTAAATTAGTTAAAAGAGGTAAAATTTAAAAAACAAGGTGGGAGAAGGGAGATTTTTTTCGTGGTTTTAAGCTTTCTTTACGCTGTTTACCGTCTCGTTCAAAGTCCAAAGCTCCAATGATTTTTCAAAGATATTCTTGAAATAATTGCCCAACATTTATTTTATTTTTGAAGAGATTCTCACAAGTCTATCAAGGGTTTATTTTTCCTAGCTCTGATCACTAGTTTTTTAAGTAGATACTTTTATTAATATGTCTTGTATGAGTCTTAGTTAAATAAATAGTTCCATTCTGTTACATTTGAAGATAGGCTGTTACGTAAAGTCGTAAACCTCCTAGGCAGTTTTGCAACATAAGAAAAGTTCCAGCAGTAAACATTCAAAGCTTTTTCTAGGGTGTTCACAGTTGTAAGCTAGCTTATGTAATATTCATAACTATTATTTTACTTTACTTTTTAGGTTGTACCTGACGTTCTCGAACCAAATCGTAATATTATACGAATTGGTCCTGATGGTTTGGGAATGCCCCACAAATCATTTTACCATAGGTTGCCAACTGACTCCTCCGTTCAGGCTTACCAAACTTTTCTTAAAGATAGTGCACAGCTTTTTGGAGCTGCAAGTCCTGGTATAAATCATACAAAAAATTTTGTTCAAAAAGAGGATTTTTAATTGAAACATTTTTGCATTTTATCTAGACGCCCACAAGTTCTCTATTGACATGTTTAATTTTGAAAAAAGGATTTCTGAAATAACTCCAAATGGCTCCTACCTTGAGGATCCCATAAAGGTAAACAACCGAATGACGGTCAAAGATCTTCATACCATGTCCATAAACATTCCGTGGCTCGAGATCTTCAAGGCTACGTACAACGATGTACAGATGACAGAGGAGACAGACGTTATCGTTGTATCGCCTCAGGTTGGTTTTCCAGCTTGCAACTCACAAAACAAGCTTTTTGAAATTTCTCTGTAACTACTTAATTGTCTATGGAATTTTTAGTACGTTGCAGACATTGCCGTCATAATGTCAACTACAGATCGAGGCTCTTTAAACAACTATCTTATGTGGCAGTTGGCCAAGTCTTACATGCCCTATTTGTCAAAGCCGTTTCAGGAAGCTGCAGACCTTTACAGGAAGTCACTGACTGGTGCTCAGAAGCCTCTTGAACGATGGGAGTTTTGCGAAATCACCGCCGAACGATTCTTTGGCCATCTCATGACATCGATCTTTACAAAGAACAGACAGTTTTTGCACGGTGGACAAGCAGAGCGGCACCGAGTTGTGAAAAAAATTTTCGACTATCTTCGGCATAACATCGCCAAAGATCTTTCAGTCTCTTCAAAATACGACTTTTCGACTCGCAGAGCAGCTGTTAACAAGCTAAAAAATATGACAGTTCAAATAGGGACACCTGATTTTTTGCTTAGTAGAGATTACCTTAAAATCATGTACAAGGATCTATTAGTTCAAAAAACGGACTTCTTCCAAAACATCTTATATGGAGTAATGTTTTTGAGGAAACGAGAGGAAAATATGCTCGTCAGTCCTTCGGAAGAATCGAGGTAAGATACTGATAACGTGGCATCTCATCTTGATCAGAAACTGAAAAACTTTGAGCCCTGTATTTTGTACAAAAGATTCTTTATCCATTTGAATTACTTTTTATGGTCACGCATTCGTGATGAGCAAGCATTTAGATAGGTCGCGCCTATGCCGACAGTACTAAACAATAACTGTTCAGTTGGACTAAATTAATGGGTTCAACCCTCTAACTCTGACCCCTAAGCGTATCACATCATGCTGCACTCAAAAACTTGATTTGTTGCAGTCTTGCAAAAAAATTATAGAACATAAAGTAGTTGTTGGACTGCCTTTTATGCAAGCAACGTAAAAGAGATTTTCAAGAATCTTTTGAAAAGGACATTGGATCCCAGTTTTTATTTTGAGCAATCTTTCTTGTTGTTACTGAAAAAAATCAGAAGATTGACTTACCCTAACATCAACACCTTATTGCCATTACCATTAATTCACAAAATACCCACCTATATGGTCACTGCCACTATGAGCATTCCTACTTAGTGATACTGAGTATTGCTCACGGAGGGTTCTGCATATTACAGCAAAAAATGCACATCTGCTTGATTATAAAATTCGAAGATTAAAATCTATTTTGAGGTAATTGAGAAAAAGTTGCATTAAATTGGGAATTTGACAAAATTTTATTGTATAAACCCAAACAAGTGACAGAACTGAATTTTTAATCGATTTTTAATTTTACTAGAATAAAATCTTTTTATTTAAAGGTGGTTAAAAGCTCTTCACTTTCTGAGAGTCTCTTACATCACTGCTTCAAACAAGGTCATCATCCCTGAGTCATTTCTCCAATCTCCACTTTTCCATGTGGGATATCCCAACTCCGTTAATATGGGTGGGATCGGTGTGAGGATTGCTGAAGCAATATTAGAGGGAGTCGTTGGAAGAGGTTTGCTCTTTGACAGCACCGGAAGATTGGTGACAACGAGTGTTTCGTACTCACTGTCAGTTTATAATTAACAAGTGATTCTTTTAGGTTATTCACCGAGAAGGAGGAATGTCAGAAGCTACGTCTGGATCTGCTGCTGTTGCAGCCTCGAGCCTGTACGCTAGTTACAGTGACCCTCGAAGTATTCTTGAAGCAGATTCAAAATGTCTGGTTGACAAGTACTCCCAGTCTGCAATTGATGACCCTAAGGAATTATTCAAGTGTCGCTTGGACACTGCTGTGCATGTGGCTGCGTTGCAAGAGTCGCTATTGACTTTGGAAGATATTCTTGAGAGTGAAAAGGGAATAGTATTGCCTGCCATGGAGACCTTTGACCCCCAGTCAGTATTTTTCTTATCTTATGCTCAAAGTTTGTGTTCACATTATAGTGAGATGCAGGAAGATATCGACAAAACCTCTGGAACTTCCTTATTAAACCAACAAAAGCTTTTAGGTGTTTTGACTCAGCTCAGCGAGTTTCGACATTTTTTCTTTTGTAGATTTGACTCTTCTTTGAATTGTGGAAAAGTACTGTAAAGATGTAGAAAGAAGTTGCAATAATTTCTTGAGATTCTAATGTTTTTGTACCAGAGAGCTTGATAAAGACGTTAAAATTTGCTATGAAGCAAATCCGATCCAAAGGTACTGTAGAGTTTGAAGCCAAACTCAACATGCTTTCATTTCAAAACTAAAAACTTTCAAAAATCTGATGTTAGTTCAAATTATTAAACTAAATGATTATTCATTCAGTACAATAAACCTTTTGTTACATTTTATAATGGAAAAAGAACTTATGATCTAATATTCTTTGAGTTTTCAAAGGGGTATTGTCCCTTTTTTATTTTGATTCGTGTTTTTCTGAAGCTTCAAAATAAAGTTATTTTGAAATATGCTTTAATTGTTTAAAAAAACAATCACATTATTTAAAAAAGTGATAACAAATGTGTAGATAAATAACTTTTCGATAGCAATGAAGGATCTTCGATCAAAGTTTGTTACCGCCAACTTCAAAAGAATTATCCCTTGTACCAACAAGCAGCAATTAGGAAACTCGTTTTATACATATGTACTTAAACATTTGAAAAACCAACCAGGACATTAAATTTTTGAAAGCTTGCATCGATCATTCATCCAGATGAGAAAGTTGTACTCTTACAACGCTCATCCTGTTATGCTTCATGCTTAATAGAGACTGACATATTTGGGGAACTAGGCGTAAAGTAACACGTCAAAGGAACCTGAACATTGGAAAATGGAAAACATCTTAAAAAGGTATGTTTTCTATAACAAAAAATTTGTATATTAAAAAGTTTAGATCATAAAGAAAATTGAGATAAAAAGAAAAGGTTATCTTAAAAATTAAGGAAAGAAATGGGAAAGGTTCGGTCATTTTATCCTATATTTATTTATTTATTTATCCTTTAATTATCTCATGCGATCAAATTTACAAGAAATTGAACTTTATAAGAGAATATTTTCCCCTTTTCATTTGGCAAAATCGAAGGGAAACAGATCACGAAAATCTGATAGGACGTGACGCCTCGTTGCTTTTGTAGTTTGCAAGTCAAGGAACGTTACCATCATCGACAGTTGTGAAAATAATTTCTGTCGTCTAAATTTGACAAGCCCAAGAATGGATAACATACCTTGACTTTATTTAAGGAAACTGGGGTATGAATTAGCTAACTTTTAAAGCCAAGTCTCCTCTTACCAACACCCCTACACAACCTACAAAACCTAAATTTACTGACTCCAGATGCCAGCAACCCTGCATATCCTGGCAGTTCCTGTTCTCAGCAAAACCCACCTAAATCCCTGCTCTTTTTTTCGCACTCATGAACTCACAAGCACTCATCTAGACTTCCCATTCTTTTATAGGTAGAGAGATAGTGTTTTTAAGAACTATTTATGTACATTAAACTTATCCCCATCTTTGATAATTCAAATGCACCTATTGGATTACACACAAACTCATCATATACCCACTCCAAGATGTGGGTTCCAGCCAGCATACTCATTCCTTTCCAACCTGGTGGTCCCATTGATGAAAAGGTAGTCCACGGCATCTTTTTCTGTTTAAGTCTTAAAGTAATTTAGTATATCGTCTCCAGTATATTTGTCAGATATTTCATTATTTTGAAAAAACATTTTATTGATTTTTTCAATTTTTTAGACATCATAAAAAATCAGAGGGAAATTTGTTCTTTTTTGAAGAGTTTTAAGGATTTCAGAATTCAAAAGGATTTTCTTTGGTACAACAATCCCCTTAATGCAGAAAGATGCAAGAAAAAGGACTAGATCATCTTGTCCAGGAAGATTACGTGTCAAATATCAAAGTTTTGTTGAGACACATGAGAGGATCTGTAGCCTCATTGACTAGTTTTGAAGAAAAGAAAGAAAGATAAAAATTCAACTGAAAAGCATCCATCAAGTGTGTCAGATGTCTTTCTTCAAAATTTCTATAGATCTTGAAAATTTTGACAAAGTGCGTAACTCTCAATTTGGAAATCAAAAAACATAAAAATGTAAACAGGTATTTTTGTCGGGGGAAAAATACCTAACTTCAACAAGCGTTTGAGCACCCTCCAAGACCAAGACAAATTCCCAATCCGATTCCTTGGAGCCCAGGCATGGGCTTGGATTTTTGAAAAAAACATCTTTAATAACTACCACAATTTTAAAGCTAGAAAATTTTTGTATATTTTTTATAACTTGCTGATTTAAATAGACAGCTTTAAAAACCTATGTTCAACAATTTATTTTTGTTTAATTTAAAAAGGGCCAGAACAAAAAGGTTGCATCCAAGGCTCGGTCCTAGGACCAGTGCTCTTCAACGTGTATATATCTGGTATAGCCACTGCCATTCCTTCTGCCACAATTTTTGCTTACGCAGATGACTCTTATGTCAACATTACCTCATCTCCTGAAGAGGCCCAACGCATTGCCAATGAGAATGTCGCTAAGCATGTAAAATACCTCACTAAAAAGGAAATGGTTTAAAATTTCATTCGACAATATTGTTTTGGTTAATTGGGGGAATCAGTTGCTCAGTAGGGTTTGGTATTTTTCTCTGCACAAAAAATGCTCATCTACTTAATTAAAATATTTTGAGATTTTGTCATCTTGACAAGAAGAATCAGCTATTGTCATTTTTACTTTGTTTATCTATATAATAATTTTTCGACTTTGGCTCGACACACGTTTCTGAGTTAGGTCGAGTTCGTGTACTCATGAATACGACGCTTTCTCCCGCCACTTTTGAACTCTGAATGAGAGAAAAACAGCAGATTTTGCTGCTGATCTTCTTCTTAGATATCTGTGACTGTGATCACAGATACATCAACTCTGTTTTGAGCCAAAGTTTACTTTTCACCATTTATCATTCTTTTTCTTTTCATGTGTGAAAAGTTCTAACTTATACAACCTC
>Ga0194133_10003086_pt1 | contig 24325 bp, 22 predicted proteins | sample TA2KigOf40mmetaG_FD_155448 | JGI IMG/M metagenome (GOLD analysis project Ga0194133, IMG submission 155448) | Freshwater microbial communities from Lake Tanganyika, Tanzania - TA2015055 Kigoma Offshore 40m | ecosystem: Environmental > Aquatic > Freshwater > Lake | place: Tanzania: Lake...
CCGGTTGGCCGGGCCTTTGGCAAAATCTGTGACGTTTGGCGCAGTTGCGGGCCAAGAAGGGGCTGACAGGGGGGCGGGCCGGCGCTAAACCCGTCTGACAGCGGAGTAACGATGACCCAGTTTCTGACCACAGCCGAAGGCCGCCGCATCGCCTATCACCAGGCCCCCGGCAAGGGGCCGGGAGTGGTGTTTCTGGGCGGCTATCGGTCGGACATGACCGGCACCAAGGCGGTGCATCTGCAATCCTGGGCCGAGGCGACGGGCCGGGCCTTCCTGCGGTTCGACTATTCGGGGCATGGCCAATCCTCGGGCGCGTTTGACGACGGCGGCATCGGCCATTGGTCGCAGGATGCTATGGCGACAATCTCGACGCTGACGACAGGGCCGCAGGTGCTGGTCGGCTCTTCGATGGGGGGCTGGATCGCGCTTCTGGTGGCCCGCGTCCTGCCCGAGCGCGTTGCAGGTCTGGTCGGCATCGCCGCCGCCCCCGATTTCACCGAAGATCTGATGCTGGCAGGGTTTTCCGCCGATCAGAACGCGGCGCTGGCGCGCGATGGGTTTGTGGCCGAAGCGTCGGAATACTCGGATCAACCCAATATCATCACGCGCGCCTTTCTGGACGACGGCGCGCGCCACCTCGTGCTGCGCGCGCCCTTGGCGCTGCCATTTCCGGTGCGGCTTTTGCAGGGCAGCGCCGATGTGGATGTGCTGCCCTCGGTTGCGCTGCGGCTGATGGACCATGCCGAGAGCCCCGATCTGCGGCTGACGCTGGTCAAGGGGGCGGATCACCGTTTTTCCACGCCCGACTGTCTGGAGCTTATGACCGCAACCATCGAGGAGGTCCTGCGTCATGCGTAGGTTTGGCAAGGCGCTTGGGCGGCTGATCGTTGTGATTTTCCTGCTATTTGCGGGGATATGGGCCTTGGCGCCAGAAGAACCTGTTGATCGAAAAATTTCTTTCAAAGCTGGTGCCTTGCCGGTCAATATTCCAAGATGGCTTGCGCAGCGTGAATTACAGTTTTCCGACATTCGGCCCGAGGCGGCCAAGCGCATTGTCTGGGCGGGCGCGCCCGGACAAAGGACGCCGCTGGCGGTGATTTATGTGCATGGCTTCTCCGCCTCGGCCGAGGAAATTCGTCCGGTGCCGGATGAGGTTGCCAAGGCGCTTGGCGCGAACCTGTTCTACACGCGGCTGGCTGGCCATGGCCGGTCGGGCGATGCGATGGCCGAACCGCGTGCCGGGGATTGGATCGAAGATATGGCTGAGGCCATGGCGATCGGGTGGAGCTTAGGCGACCGGGTTGTGGTGATCGCCACCTCGACCGGGGGTACGCTGGCGGCGATTGCAGCGACGGACCCGGTGCTGTCCGAAGGGCTGGCCGGGGTGGTTCTGGTGTCGCCCAATTTCGGTGTGAAAAGTGCCGCCGCCAGGATTCTTGATCTGCCGCTGGCCCGGCACTGGGGGCCGCTGGTGGCGGGCGAAACCCGCAGTTTTGAGCCCTTGAACGACGCCCAAGCCCGCTATTGGACCACAAGCTATCCGACGGTGGCGCTGTTTCCGATGTCCGCGCTGGTGCGCCATGCGCGCGGCTTGGATTACGCGGCTGTCACGATCCCGGCCTTGGTGATCTATGCGCCCCAGGATCAGGTGGTGGATCCGGCGCAGACCGAGGCGCTGATGGCAGGCTGGGGCGGCCCGGTGCAGATGGAGCAGCGCCAGATGGGGCCGGGCGATGACCCGTTTTCGCATGTGATTGCCGGTTCGGCGATGTCTCCGGGGCAGACGGCCGAGACGGTGGGTTTGATCCTTGGTTGGGCAAAGGGGCTGTGATGCACGAACCTTTGGTGATGATCCCCGGAATGATGGCCGATGCCCGGCTGTTCCTGCCGCAAATGGTGCGGCTGGGGGCTGATCGGCAATGTCAGGTCTGCATTGCGGCCAAGGGCGAGACGGTCGAGCAGATGTCCGAGGCGTTGATGGCCGGGCTGCCGCCGAAATTTGCGCTTTTGGGCCATGGGCTTGGCGGTGATGTGGCGCTGGACATCATCCGCCGCGCGCCCGACCGGGTGACGCGGGCGATCCTGATGGCGACCGACCCCCTGTCCGAGCCGCCCCAGATGGCTGTTGAGCGTGAAACCCGCATGGTGATGGCGCGGGCCGGGCGGCTGGTGGATGCGATGGCGCAAGAGATCCCGGCCGCAGCCGTGGTTGACAGCCCCTGGCATGGCGAGATCATGGCGCTGGTCAAGGATATGGCGCTGGGCCTTGGCGAGGGCGTGTTCCTGCGCCAATCGCGGGCCTCGCAGCGCCGCCCCGATCAACAAAAGACCATGCGAAAAGTGCGGCTGCCGACGCTTGTCCTTGCGGGGCGGCAGGACCCGCTCGTGCCGTTGCGGCGGCAGGAATTCACGGCCACGCTGATGCCTTACGGCCAGTTCCAGATCATCGAGGATGCGGGCCACCTTGCGCCGCTCGAACAACCCGAGGCGGTGTCAGGCGCGGTCGAGGCGTTTCTGAATGGGCCGATGATGCTGCGCTAGGGCGGGCGCTGGCTGCGCGCCACAGCCTTACTTGCCGGCGACGACAGCTTTCAGCTTGGGCTTTGCCGGACCGCCGGAATTGGCGTCGATGAAGTTCAGCACCAGAGGGCGGATGTTCAACCGCCAGCTCTTGCCTGCAAAGATACCGTAATGCCCGGCCTCGGGCTCCAGATGGCGGGCCTTCTTGCTTTCGGGCAGCCTGGTGCAAAGCTTCAGCGCCGCGACGCATTGGCCGGGGGCGGAAATGTCGTCCTTCTCGCCTTCGACCGTTTTCACCGCCACGCGGGTGATGGCGCCGATGTCCACCTTCTTGCCCGCCACGGTGAAATTGTTGAGCGCAATCTCGCGGTTCTTGAAGATGCGTTCGACCGTCGAGAGGTAGAACTCGGCCGTCATGTCCATCACGGCAAGGTATTCGTCATAGAACCGGTTGTGCGCGTCGTGGTCAGAAGCCTCGCCCCGGGCCACCCGCATGATCTGTTCGGCGAAGGCCTTGGAATGGCGTTCGGCGTTCATCGACATGAAGCTTTGCAGCTGCAAGAGGCCGGGATAGACCAGCCGCCCCACGCCCTTGTATTTGAAGCCGACGCGCTGGATGGCCATCTGTTCCAGCTGGCCCATGGTGATGCGGCGGCCAAAGTCGGTCACGTCCGTGGCGGCGGCGTCCGGGTCGATCGGCCCGCCGATCAGCGTCAGGCTGCGGGGCTGGGCATCGGGGTCTTCACCGGCCAGATAGGCAGTGGCGGCCAGCGTCAGCGGTGCGGGCTGGCAAATGGCGATGACATGGGTGTCGGGCCCAAGGGCGCGCATGAACTCGACAAGATAAAGCGTGTAATCCTCAACGTCGAACTTGCCCGCGCTGACCGGAATGTCACGCGCATTGTGCCAATCGGTCACAAAGACGTCGGCATCGGGCAACAGGCTGGCCACGGTCGAACGCAGGAGTGTGGCATAATGCCCCGACATCGGCGCAACCAGCAGGATCTTGCGGGCCATCGGTTCGCGGCGGCGCACGAAAAACTGCACCAGATCGCCAAAGGGCTTTTGCACGATCGGCTTGAAATCGACCAGGTGATCTTGCCCCTCGGGCCCCGGAATCGAGCGGATTCCCCAGTCCGGCTTGGCCACCATGCGGGCAAACGACCGTTCAGTCACCTCACCCCAGGCTGCCATCAGCTGAAGCATCGGGTTCATCGACAAGGCGAAAGCCGGATAGCTTGCCATTGCCCGCGCCGAAGCCCCCAACCATTCATTCGTGTTGCGAATGCTTTCCATAAGGTCATAGGTGGCCATATACTTCACGGGCGTCTCCTTGGCCGATGCCACCACATCCCAAGGAGGGAAGGGCGCAATGCTGCATGGCAGCGAGAATAGGGGTCAAAGCTTAACATGACAACTGAAGAATATGACGCAGGACAAAAACTGGAGCGGATGCAGGCCAATCTTGCGGAAATCGAAGGGTTGTCGGAACGGCTGATGGCTGCGCTGGCGCGTCAGAAACAGAAGGATGCCGGGCTGGATGCCCCGTCCAGCGAGATCTACATGAAGGCCGCGCAGGCCTATCTGGCGGCCATGCTGCACAACCCCGCCAAGGTGCTGGAGCATCAGATCGGCTATTGGGGCAAGACGCTCAAGCATTATGTTGAGGCGCAGCAGGCGCTCGCCTCGGGTGAATTCAAGGCCCCCGCCGACCCCGGCCCCAAGGATCGCCGCTTTTCCAACCCGCTGTGGGACAGCCACCCCGCCTTCAACTATCTCAAGCAGCAGTATCTCATCAACGCCGAAGCCATCAACACGGCCGTGGCCGACATGGAGGACATCGACCCGAACGACAAGAAGCGGGTGGAGTATTTCACCCGCCAGATCGTCGACATGCTGGCGCCGACCAATTTTCTGGGCACCAACCCCGATGCCCTGGAAAAGGCGATTGCCACCGATGGCGAGAGCCTGGTGAAGGGGCTGGAAAACCTGGTGGCCGATATCGAGTCCCATGACGGCGAGATGCTGCCCACCCTGTCGGACCCTGCAGCCTTTACCCTTGGCGAGAACATTGCCACCACCCCGGGATCGGTGGTGTTCCGCAACCGGATGCTGGAGCTGATCCAGTTCAAGCCGACGACGGAAACGGTCTATGAGACGCCCTTGCTGATCTTTCCGCCCTGGATCAACAAATACTATGTGATGGACCTCAAGCCTCAGAATTCACTGATCAAATGGATCGTGGATCAGGGCTTTACGCTGTTCGTGGTGTCTTGGGTCAACCCTGACGCGTCCTATGCCGATGTCTGCATGGACGACTATATCCGCGAGGGCTATCTGACAGCGATGGCCGAGGTGCGCAAGATTTGCGGCGTCAAGCAGATCAATGCGGTCGGCTATTGCATCGCGGGCACCACGTTGAGCATGACCCTTGCGCATTTGCAGCGCGCGGGCGACGCGACGGTGAAATCGGCCACGCTCTTCACCACGCTGACCGATTTTTCCGACCCCGGTGAGATGGGGGTGTTTCTGGCCGATGATTTCATCGACGGCATCACCCGGCAGGTGGCAACGGATGGGATCCTGTCCAAGCGCTTCATGGGCAAGACCTTTTCCTATCTGCGCTCAAACGACCTGATCTATGGCCCGGCGATCAAGAGCTATATGCTGGGCGAGGCGCCGCCCGCCTTTGATCTTTTGCACTGGAACGGTGATGGCACCAATCTGCCGGGCAAGATGGCGATCGAATACATCCGCGATCTGTGCCAGCGAAACGGCTTTGCGCGCGGCGTCTTTCCGGTCTTTGGCAAGCCGGTGTCGCTGAAGGGCGTGACGGTGCCTTTGTGCGCCATTGCCTGCGAAACCGACCACATCGCCCATTGGCGCGGCAGCTTCAACGGGGTCAAGCAGATGGGGTCCAAGGACAAGACCTTCATCGTCTCGCAGTCGGGCCACATTGCGGGGATCATCAATCCGCCCTCCAAGGGCAAGTATGGCCATTACACCTCGGATGCGCCGCTGGAAGGCGAGCCGGATGACTGGATGAAGGGCGCAACCTTCAATGAGGGCAGCTGGTGGCCGCGTTGGGGGGCCTGGCTGGATGAACGCTCCGGACCGCAGATCAAGGCGCGGCAGATTGGCGATTCGGGTCATCCGGAACTTTGCCCGGCACCGGGGACCTATGTGGTCGCTAAACCAGCCGATTGATTTTCCTGCGCTTTCCGCAAAGGCAGGCTTTCATCTTCCGGTTGTTTCTGCGTTGCAGAAATTTCACTTGAAATGCTGCGGTGCAGCATGTATAACCTTGGTCAGGAAACGGGCTTTACCCCGGATATTCAGGAGCAATTCAAATGACCAAGACCACCGACTTCACCAAAGTCATGCAGGACATGATGGCTTCGTTCCCGGTTGACGCTTCGGCCTTCCAGAACGCTTTCAAGACCCAAGCCGCCTATGGCGAAAAGCTGGCCGCCGTTGCGCTGGCCGCTGCCGAAAAGTCGACCGAACTGTCGGCCAGGTGGGCCAAAGAGTCGATCGCCAAGCTGGCCGACGCCTCGAAAGCCAAGGTTGAGCCCGCCGAATACACCAAGGCTGCTTCGGACTTTGCGACCGCCGCTGCTGAAATGGCTGCTGAAAACCTGGCTGCTTTCGCTGAAATCGCCAAGAAAGTGCAGATGGACACCGTCGAGCTGATGCTGGCTGCTGGCAAGAACGCTTCGGAAGAAGCTTCGGCCGCTGTCAAGAAAGCCACCGCCGACGTGACTGCTCAGGTCAAGAAGGCCGCTGCTGCGGCCAAGTAATCGGGCGGGCCGCGTCTCCTCCCTGACGCGGAACTGACCAATCGGGCGGGCGCCTTTGCCCGCCCTTTCTTTTTTTCTGCACCTCGCCTAGTGTTCTCTGCACACGCAAAACCCTGGGGGGGGGTGACCATGGCAGAACCTGCAAAACCGCTGTTGATCAAGCGTTACGCCAGCCGACGTCTCTACAACACCGAGACATCGGATTATGTGACGCTGGAAGACATTGCGGGTTTCGTGCGGGCGGGGCGGGATGTGCAGATCGTCGATCTGAAAACCGGCGATGATCTGACGCGGCAGTATCTTTTGCAGATCGTGGCCGAGCATGAATCCAAGGGCGATTCGGTCTTGCCGACCAATGTGCTGACCGACCTGGTGCGGTCTTATGCCACCAACATGCAGGCGGTGATGCCGCAGTTTCTGGCCTCGAGCTTTGAGATGCTACGCGAAAGCCAGACCAAGATGATGGAAAACTTCGCCGGGATGGCCACGCCGATGGCGGGCATGCCGGGGTTTGAAGCATTGCGCAAGCAGCAGGAAGCCTTCATGAAAACCATGATGGGCGGCATGGCGGGCATGCCCGGCTGGGGCAGCTCGGGCCCCGCGCCAGAGCCCGAGGCCAAGGAGGCCCCCGAAGATCTGGCCGAGATCAAGCGCCAGCTGGCCGAGTTGCAGCAAAAACTCTCCAAGATGTAAGCCGCCCATGACCGAAGGGCAGGGCCGCGTCACGCTCTGGGGGATCGAGGTGTTTCTCGCCGTGACCGAGGAGCGCGCGATTTCTGCCGCGGCCCGGCGGTTGGGCGTGTCGCCTTCAGCCATTTCGCAGCAATTGACCGGGCTTGAGACGGCGCTGGGCGCGGTGCTTCTGGACCGCTCGGCCCGGCCGATGGGCCTTACGCCTGCGGGCACCATGTTTCGCCGCCATGCCCAGACCATCCTGAACGCCGAGGCCGAGGCGCGCAGCGAACTTGCCATGGCCGACCTTTCGGGGCTGACGACGCTGCGGCTGGGGGTGATCGAGGATTTCGATGCGCAGGTGACACCGCTTTTGCTGCAGGACTTGGCCAATGACCTGAAAGGCTGTCGGTTTCTTCTGGAAACCGGGGCCAGTCACCGGCTGTTGGACCAGCTTGAGGCCCGCGCGCTGGATATGGTCGTTGCCGCCGATCTGGGCAGCGAGGGCAGCCATGAAGGCAGCCACGAGATCTGGCGCGAAGTGCATCCGGTCATGGCCGAACCCTTTGTCGCGGTTGCCCCGCGCGGCAAGGACCCGGCAGGGCTGCCGCTGATCCTATATACCGCGCGTCACCTGATGGGACGCCAGATTGCCAGCCATCTGGCGCGGCAGAATGTCAAGCTGACCCACCGCTTTGAACTCGACAGCTATCGCGCGATCCTGGCGATGGTCTCGGGCGGGGCGGGCTGGACCATCCTGACCCCGCTGGCCCTGCATCATGCCAGCCGCTTCCGCGATGGGGTGGAAGTCCTGCCCTTGCCCTTTGCCCCCTTTGACCGGACCCTGTCGCTTTCGGCGCGGGCCGGGGTTTTGCGCGACATGCCGGCGCAGGTGGCCGACCGGATGCGCGGGCTGATCGCCGCGCAGGTCGTTGCTCCGGCCTGCCGCGAATGGCCATGGATGGGCGAATCCCTGCGGGTTCTCTAGGCGCCAAACCGCAGCTCCTGCGCCTGTTTCAAACTGCCGTCAAGCGCGCCTCGCAGGGCAGTCACAACCTCGTGACGTTGGCGGTAACATGTTGTTTATCCTATGGAGTTTCGCGTGCCGCTTCCTATGTTACGCGGCGAATGCGTGTGTGCCTTCTGTTTGGCTGCCGCGTTGTGCGGGGCTGTAAAATACAGGATGATGACTATGAAAAAGTTCGCTCTCGCTCTGGCCACTTCGGCTGTTGCTGCTACTGCTGCTTTCGCTCAGGAAGCTCCGGTCGTTGCTGACGCCGATGCAAACGGCACCTTCTCGCTGGCTGAAGTGCAGGCTGCTTACGCTGCCGCCACTGAAGAGGCCTTCAAGGCCGCTGATACCGACGCTTCGGGTGAGCTGTCGGCTGAAGAACTGGCTGCCGCTGTTGCCGCGAACGCCTTCGCTGGCTAATCCGACCCTAGGTTGGACAGAGGGCCGTCGCAGCATTGCGGCGGCCCTTTTGCATGATCAGGGGCGGGCTTGCCCGGCTATTCCAGCTCGATCAGCAGGTCCTTGGCGTCGATCTGGCTGCCGGCATGGACGTGAAGCGCCTTGATCGTCGCCTCGCGGTCAGCATGCAGGCCGGTTTCCATCTTCATCGCTTCGATCGTCAAGAGCATGTCGCCTGCCTTGACCTTCTGGCCGACGCTGACCGTGACGCTGGCCACCGCACCCGGCATCGGCGCGCCGATGTGGTTGGGGTTGCCCTCTTGCGCCTTGGGCTTGGCGGCGGTTTTCGCCCTGATCGCACGGTTCGGCACGCGGATGACGCGGGGCTGGCCATTCAATTCGAAGAACACCTTCACCTCGCCGTCGTCGGTGGTCTCGCCCACCGCCTGCAGCCGGATTTCCAGCGTCTTGCCCGGGTCGATCTCGGCGGTGATTTCTTCGCCGGGCTGCATGCCGTAGAAGAAGGTGCGCGTCGGCAGAGCGCGGACCGGGCCATAAAGCCGATGACGGCCCATGTAGTCGAGGAACACCTTGGGATACATGAGATAGCCGTTCAGATCCTCATCATCCACGGCAAAGCCGCTCAGATCGGCTGACAGCTTGGCGCGAACCGCCTCAAGATCCACCGCCGGCACATCGGCACCCGGCCGGGTGGTGAGCGGCGCTTCGCCCTTCAAGACCTTGGCCTGGATGCCCTTGGGCCAGCCGCCATGGGGCTGGCCAAGATTGCCGCGCAGCATGTCCACCACCGAATCGGGGAAGGCCACGTCAACGGCGGGATCTTCCACCTGGGCGCGCGAAAGGCCCTGGGCCACCATCATCAGGGCCATGTCGCCCACCACCTTCGACGACGGCGTGACCTTTACGATATCGCCGAACATCTGGTTGGCATCGGCATAGGCCTGCGCCACTTCGGGCCAGCGCTCTTCCAGACCAAGACTGCGTGCCTGCGCCTTGAGGTTGGTGAACTGGCCGCCGGGCATTTCGTGCAGATAGACTTCAGACGCGGGCGCCGGGATGCCGCTTTCAAAGGCGGCATATTGCGCGCGCACATGTTCCCAATAGTTGGAAATCTCGCGGATCGCCCGGATGTCGAGCCCGGTGTCGCGTTCGGTATGGCGCAGCGCTTCGACGATGGCGCCGAGGCAGGGTTGCGACGTGCCGCCCGAAAATGCGTCCATCGCCGAATCGATGGCATCCACGCCGGCGTCACAGGCGGCCATGATGGTCGCCACGCCTCCGCCTGCCGTGTCATGGGTGTGGAAATGGATCGGGAGGCCGACCTCTTGTTTCAGCGTCTTGATCAGGATCTTGGCTGCCGAGGGCTTCATCAGCCCCGCCATGTCTTTCAGACCCAGCACATGGGCGCCCGCCGCCTTCAACTCTTGCGCGCGGGCGACGTAGTATTTCAGGTCATACTTGGCGCGGGCCGGATCCAGGATATCGCCGGTATAGCAGACCGTGCCTTCCAGAACCTTGTTCACCTCAAGCACCGCATCCATCGCGACGCGCATGTTTTCCACCCAGTTCAGGCTGTCAAACACCCGGAACACATCGACGCCCGTCGCGGCGGCCTGTTTGACAAAGGCCTGCACCACATTGTCGGGATAGGTGGTATAGCCCACGCCATTGGCGCCGCGCAAAAGCATCTGGGTCATCAGGTTCGGCATCTGGGCGCGCAGGTCGCGCAGGCGCTGCCAGGGACATTCCTGCAAGAAGCGATAGGCCACGTCAAAGGTCGCCCCACCCCAGCATTCGACCGAGAACAGCTGCGGCAGATGGGCGGCATAGGCGGGGGCGACCTTGATCATGTCGATGGACCGCATCCGGGTTGCCAGAAGCGACTGATGGCCGTCGCGCATGGTGGTGTCGGTGATCAGCACCTTTTTCTGCGCGCGCATCCAGTCGGCCACCGCCTGCGGCCCCTTCTGTTCCAGAAGGTTGCGTGTGCCCATCGCAGGTTCGACACGCGGCAGCGGCGGCTTCGGTGCCTTGACCTCGGCCGGGGGCTTGGGGCGGCCTGCGGTTTCGGGATGCCCGTTCACCGTGATGTCGGCGATATAGGTCAGGATCTTGGTCGCCCGGTCGCGCCGTTTCTTGAAGGCGAAAAGGTCGGGCGTGGTGTCAATGAATTTGGTGGTATAGCTGTAATCCAGAAAGGTCGGATGTTTCAGCAGGTTGATGACGAATTCGATGTTCGTCGCCACGCCGCGGATGCGAAACTCGCGCAGCGCCCGGTCCATGCGCGCAATCGCCTTTTCCGGCGTCTGGGCATGGGCGGTTACCTTGACCAGAAGGCTGTCATAATGGCGGGTAATCACGCCGCCCGCATAGGCCGTGCCGCCATCCAGACGGATGCCATTGCCGGTGGCCGAACGATAGGCGGTCAGGCGGCCATAGTCGGGAATGAAATTGTTCAGCGGGTCTTCGGTGGTGACGCGGCACTGCACGGCATGGCCGTTCAGCTTTACATCAGCCTGTGAGGCCACCCCGGTGGCCTGCGGCAGTGTCTTGCCCTCTTCGATCAGGATCTGGGCCTGCACGATGTCGATGCCGGTCACCTCTTCGGTGACGGTGTGTTCGACCTGAACGCGCGGGTTCACCTCGATGAAGTAGAATTTGCCATCGTCCATATCCATCAGGAATTCGACGGTGCCGGCACATTCATACTGGACATGGGCACAGATTTTCCGCGCCATTTCACAGACTTCGGCGCGCTGGGCCTCGGTCAGATAGGGGGCGGGGGCGCGTTCGACGACCTTTTGGTTGCGCCGCTGCACGGTGCAGTCGCGCTCCCACAGGTGCCAGACATTGCCCGCCTTGTCGCCCAGGATCTGCACCTCGACATGGCGAGCGCGCAGGATCATCTTTTCCAGATAGCCCTCGCCATTGCCAAAGGCGGCCTCGGCCTCGCGCCGGCCCTCGCGCACTTTCAGTTCCAGCTCGTCCTCCGACAGGATCGGGCGCATGCCCCGACCGCCGCCGCCCCAGGAGGCCTTGAGCATCAGGGGATAGCCTACCGCCTTGGCCTGCTTTTTGACGGCAGCCATATCCTCGCCCAGAACCTCGGTTGCCGGAATGACGGGCACTCCTGCCTCGATCGCGACGCGTCGCGCGCTGGCCTTGTCGCCCAAGGCGCGCATGGTTTCCGCACGCGGGCCGATGAAGGTGATGCCGGCCTGATCGCAGGCTTCGACGAAATCGGGGTTTTCCGACAAAAGCCCATAGCCGGGGTGGATCGCATCGGCCCCGGCCATTTTGGCCACGCGGATGATTTCCGGGATGGACAAATAGGCACCCACCGGCGACAGGCCCTGACCGATCAGATAGGCCTCATCCGCCTTGAAGCGGTGCAGCGAAAGCTTGTCCTCTTCGGCATAGACCGCAACGGTTTTCTTGCTCATTTCATTGGCTGCGCGCATGATGCGAATGGCAATTTCGCCACGGTTGGCGACAAGGATCTTCTTGAATTCGGGCATGGGCTGACCTCCGGGCGCGAGGATGCGTTCGGCGGGCAGCTTAGGGACGCTGCAGCGCAGCACAAGGGCGGAAAGCGACGTCCTGCAAATTTTTGCGAAATATTCAGGCCGACTTTGCAGTTGCAAAGTTCAGCTTGATGAAACGGCGTTTGACCGGCGGAATCGCCTCGGGGTCGTCGTCGGGCAGGGCGGCGGTGGTTTGCTGCGGCCCGAAAAGCCAGGGACACTCTTCCTCAACCCGGCGGATCAGTGCGGGGTGGCCATAATAGATGAAGCTCCACACGATGCGGTTGCCCTTGCCATCTTCAAGATACCAGTGGCGGCCCTTTTCATGCTTGGCCAGCTCGATCTCCTCCCAGAAGATCTTGCGCCGCTTGGGGCCGAAGGGGGGGCGGCAGCAATAGCGTCGGCCCTTCGATGCCATCGGCGTCCCAAGTGATGTCGTAAAACGGGAAAAAGGCCGTCACCATCATCGCTGTCATCGCAAGCGCCGCCAGGGCGACCGCCAGCACCGGCACGCCACCCACGCCGCGCATGGCGGCATAAAGCGCCGCACCCGCAAGCGACAGGCCGATCAGGCAGATGACGGCCAAGAGTGCCCGGTTCGGCGCGATCTGGCCCGTCTCACCCTCAGGGTCGGTTTCGATGGCGGGCCGACGCGTCATGACATGGCGCATGACAGCGGCAAGGCCGATAAAGACCGCAAAGGCAATGATGATCCGGTTCATAGGCAAATCGAGCATGGCAATGCCCCACAGGTTACCCCGCAATCAAGCCGCATAAAGCAGGCAGGAATTTGACCCAATCCGCGCTTTCCGGGGAAATTGGTGCGTTTCGGCAGGTATTTTGCGAACATTACCAGAACAGTTCTTTAAATCCGGTAAACAGCCGTCTATGCTGGCACCATGAACGGATGGGATGAGACCGAGGCCTTTGAGGCCGCCGTGCCTTTGTCGCAGCGGGCCATGGCCGCCCGCCCTGCGCCCTATCTGGATGATCTGAACCCCGCCCAACGCGCGGCGGTTGAGGCACTGGATGGCCCGGTTCTGATGCTGGCCGGTGCTGGCACCGGCAAGACCAAGGCGCTGACGGCCCGCATCGTGCATCTGCTGCACATGAACCGCGCCCACCCGAACGAAATTCTGGCCGTCACCTTCACCAACAAGGCCGCGCGCGAGATGCGGCAACGGGTTGGCCGGATGCTGGGCGATGTGGCCGAGGGTATGGCGTGGATGGGCACGTTCCACTCGCTGTCGGTCAAGATCCTGCGGCGGCATGCGGAACTGGTGGGGCTGAAGTCGAACTTCACCATTCTGGACACCGACGACCAACTGCGCCTGCTGAAACAGCTAATCTCGGCGGCCAACATCGACGAAAAGCGTTGGCCCGCGCGGCTTTTGGCCGGGATCATCGACGGCTGGAAAAACCGCGCGATGACGCCGGATCGCGTGCCGTCGTCCGAGGCTTCGGCCTTCAACAACCGCGGGACCGAGCTTTATGAGCAGTATCAAGAGCGGTTGCGCGCCCTGAACGCCACCGACTTCGGCGACCTGCTGCTGCATTGCGTGGTGATCTTCCAAAAATACCCCGATGTGCTGGAACAGTATCAGCGGCGCTTCCGCTATATTCTGGTGGACGAGTATCAAGATACCAACATCTGCCAGTACCTTTGGCTGCGGCTTTTGGCGCAGGCGCACACGAACATCTGCTGCGTGGGCGACGACGACCAGTCGATCTATGGCTGGCGGGGCGCCGAGGTGGGCAATATCCTGCGGTTTGAAAAGGATTTTCCCGGCGCCGTTGTGGTGCGGCTGGAACAGAATTACCGATCCACCCCCCATATTCTGGCCGCCGCCAGCGCCGTGATCGCCCGCAATGAGGGGCGGCTTGGCAAGACGCTTTGGACCGATGAGAAGGACGGCGAAAAGGTCCGGCTGATCGGCCATTGGGATGGCGAGGAAGAGGCGCGCTGGGTGGGCGAAGAGATCGAGGGCCTCCAGCGGGGCAGGGGGCATCGCGACCCGCTGAGCCTGGACCATATGGCGATCCTCGTCCGAGCCAGCCACCAGATGCGGGCGTTCGAGGACCGGTTCCTGACCATCGGTCTGCCGTATCGGGTCATCGGCGGTCCCCGCTTTTATGAGCGGCAGGAAATCCGCGATGCGATGGCCTATTTCCGGCTGGCGGTTTCCCCCGAGGATGATCTGGCGTTCGAGCGCGTGGTGAATACCCCCAAGCGCGGCCTTGGTGACAAGGCGGTGCAGTCGATCCAGATCGAGGCCCGCAGCATCGGCATGAGCCTTCTGGAAGGTGCGCGGTCGCTTTTGGCCAAGGGAGGCATCGGCGGCAAGGGGGCAACGCAGCTCCGCAGCATTGTCGAAGGAGTAGACCGCTGGCACGCCGCCGTCTTGAACGCCCGGCCCGTTTTGCCCGAAGATACGCTGGTCGAACCGCTGTTGCCCGATACGCCCCCGGCGAATGTCGATGGCCATGTGCGGCTGGCCGAGATCATCCTTGAAGACTCCGGCTACATTTCGATGTGGCAGAACGACAAGACGCCCGAGGCGCCGGGGCGGCTGGAGAACCTGAAGGAACTGGTCAAGGCGCTGGAGCAGTTCGACAGCCTGCAAGGCTTTCTCGAACATGTCTCGCTGATCATGGACAATGAGCAGGGCGAGGCCGAGGAAAAGGTCACCATCATGACCCTTCACGCCGCCAAGGGCCTGGAGTTTCCAGTGGTCTTCCTGCCCGGCTGGGAAGAGGGGCTGTTTCCCAGCCAGCGCAGCATGGATGAAAGCGGCAAGAAGGGGTTGGAGGAAGAACGCCGTCTGGCCTATGTCGGCATCACCCGCGCCGAGGCGCTTTGCACCATCTCCTTCGCCTCGAACCGTCGGGTTTACGGCCAGTGGCAAAGCCAATTGCCCAGCCGCTTTGTCGATGAACTACCGCCCGCCCATGTCGAGGTGCTGACGCCCCCCGGACTGATGGGCGGCGGCTACGGCGCGGCGGCGGGCTATGGGTTTGCGTCCAATCTGGAAGAGCGGGTGACACGCGCCGATGTCTATAACTCGCCCGGCTGGCGGAGGTTGCAAGAGCGTAGCGCCCAGCGCCCGATGGCCCAACCGGCCGAGGCGCGCAATGTGGTGATCGACGCCATCGCCAGCAGCGCTTATGTGACCGGTGAGCGGGTTTTCCACCAGAAATTCGGTTATGGCGAGATTGTCGGCATCGAAGGTAACAAGCTGGACATCGAATTTGACCATGCCGGGCTGAAAAAGATCGTCGCGCGCTGGGTGGTGCCGGCCCATCAGGTGGACGATGTGCCGTTCTGATCAAATGCGATCTGTGAAATTCGGCCTTTCTTAAACCCCAAGCCCTAGGCTTTCGGAGAATCAACACTCCGGACCGCCCATGCATGGCCTGATCAACCGTTCGATCCAGGGTTTCCTGCGCGACACCTATGGGGCTGCGACCTGGGCCGAGGTCGCGCATCTGGCGCGGCTTGGCTTTGACGGATTTGAGCCGATGCTGTCCTATGATCCGGCGCTGACCGACGCTGTCCTTGCGGCAGCGGCGGAGGTTCTTCAGCGCCCGCGCGAGACGGTGCTTGAAGACCTTGGCACCTATCTGGTGTCTCACCCCAATTGCGAGGGCGTGCGACGCCTGCTGCGCTTTGGCGGCGAAAGCTTTGACGACTTCATCCATTCGCTTGAGGATTTGCCCGAACGGGCCCGGCTGGCGCTGCCAGATCTTCATCTGCCCTGTCTGGATCTGGTGGAGCATGGCACCGGGCGGTATCGGCTGCACATTACCGCCCCGCTTGCAGGGGCGGGCCATGTCATGGTGGGGCTCTTGCGGGCCATGGCCGATTATTATGGTGCACTGGTGCTGATGGAACCGCGTGAGGCCCGCGCCGGGGCAGAGGCGATTGACATCCAGCTTCTGGATCAGCGCCATTCGCGAGGGCGCGCCTTTGATCTGGTCGGGCGGCAGGGCAGATGACGGCGCTTGCCCCGCAGCCCAAGGTGCAGTTCACGCTGGACGGGCTGGGCCTGGACCGGCTGATGCCCATGAATCTATGGCTGGATGCAGAGGGGCGTATCGGCTCGGTCGGGCCGACGCCGCGCAAGCTCTTGGCGAGGCAAGAGGTTCTGGGCCAACCGGTGGGGCGGGTCTTTGCCTTGCGCCGACCGGCCTCGGCCACGGGGCTTGCCGAACTGCGCGCGCGCATTGGAACCCGTCTGCATCTGGCGCTGATGAGCGATCTGAACCTTGTCCTGCGCGGGCTGGCCCAGCCCACCTTTGACCGGGGGCTGTTGGTCAACCTGTCCTTCGGCATCTGGGTGAATGAGGCCGTGCGCCGCCACGGCCTGACGGTCGCCGACTTTGCAGCCACCGACCTGACGGTCGAAATGCTGTATCTGATCGAGGCGAAGTCGGCCGTCATGGAAGAGTTGCGCAGCCTGAACCTGCGCCTTCACAGAGCCAAGGCTGCAGCCGAGGAACAGGCGCTTTCTGATACGCTGACCGGCCTGCGCAACCGCCGGGCCCTGTACCTTCGCCTTGGTGCGCTGGTCGAACGCGGGCAGGCCTTTGGCCTCATGCATCTTGATCTCGACCACTTCAAACAGGTCAATGACACCCATGGCCATGCGGCCGGTGACGCGGTCTTGCGCGCCGTGGCGCGCATCCTGCGCGAGGAAACCCGTGCCTCGGATCTGGTGGCGCGGGTGGGGGGGGATGAATTTGTGATGGTCTTTCCGGGCCTTTCGGACGAGGCCCGCCTTGCGCAAATTGCTGCCCGCATCATCGAACGGCTGAGTGAACCGATGGATTTCGAAGGGCAGGAATGCCGGATCTCGGCCTCGATCGGCATGACGGTCTCGACGCTTTATCCCCGGCTGGTGATCGAAGACATGCATGCTGACGCCGACGAGGCGCTTTACCGCTCCAAACGGGACGAGCGCGGGAGGGTGACGGTTCACAAGGGAAAAGTGGCAGCCCGTAGGGGAGTCGAACCCCTCTTACCTGGTTGAAAACCAGGTGTCCTAACCGATAGACGAACGGGCCACTAGCGGGTTTCCTAACGGCCCCCGGCGGCGGGTGCAAGGGGCAAAATTGCGCAAGCGGCGGTCAGCCGTCGATGCGGGCCCCGATGATGGCAATGGCCTGCTGATAGACCTTGGCGGCGTTCCATTCCTTGATCACGGCAAAATTCGGCTCGCCTTCCTGATAGCCTGTGCCGGGCCGCCAGCCTTTGGCTGCAAGATAATTTGCCGTGGTGGCCAGCGCATCGGTCAGATTGCCCAGATCAACCTTGCCATCGCCATTGCCATCCACCCCATAGCGCAGCGCATTGCCCAAAAGTAACTGCGTATGGCCCCATTCGCCATGCTTGGCCCCGATGGTGTTGGCCGAGATCGACCCCATGTCGACCAGCTTCAGCCCGCCAATCAGATGCGGCCGGAAGAAATCCGACCGCCGGCAATCCCAGGTCAGCGTGGCAATCGCCGAGATCACATTGCTGTCGCCCATGAAACCGCCAAAGCCGGTTTCCATGCCGTGAATGGCCAAAAGCACCCCGGCAGGCACGCCATACTGCGCCTCGAGACTGGCAAAAAGCTTGGCATTCTTGGCCATGCGCGACTTGCCCTGGCTTGCAATCGCATCGGCCCCGCGCACCTGCAGGAACTTGTCCAGCGAATACTTGAAGCTTTTCTGGTTGCGATCGGCGCTGATCGTGGCCTTGGAATAGCTGGCCCCCATCAGCGCCGCGATCCCGGCCTTGCCCACCCCTTCGGCGCGGGCCTCTTCGGCCATCACGGTCTTCCAGTCCTCAAACCCGGCCGAGGTATTGCCACAAGGCGCGGCAGCGGCGGGCAGGGCAAGACCAATTGCAAAGAGCGAAGCGATGAGGGAGCGAAGCAACACGGGCGGCAAACCTTTTTGAAGAAACTTGTGTCAGTCTAGCTGCACGCGCTGCCTTGGCAAGCGGGCGCGTGTCAACATGGCGAAGGGGCGGTCAAAAGACCTGCTGCGCCCATTTCTGGAGAGAATAAAGCAGAGGGAAGTGGCAGCCCGTAGGGGAGTCGAACCCCTCTTACCTGGTTGAAAACCAGGTGTCCTAACCGATAGACGAACGGGCCACGCTTTCGGTGAGCGGGTATTTAGAGGGGGTGCGGGTGACTCGCAAGAGGAAAAATCACACGATTGCCGCGTCTTCTAGCCGAAGTTGAACTTTCGTGCGCCCGCCCCAGTGGTTCAGCTCCAGCCGCCCGGCAAGGTGAAAGCGGTTATGGCCGGGATTGTCCAGCGCCGGGCCAAGCGGGCTGTCGAAGGCGCCAAAGGCCACGGCTTCAAGCCGGTGGCCGCTGCCGTCGCCGAAAGAAAGGCGAAGGTGGCTTTCGCCCATGCGGCGGGCCTGAACGGCCACATTGGCGAAGGCAAAGCGGGGGGCCGGGGCGGCCGCGCCGAAGGGGCCTGCGGCCTCGATCTGTTCGATCAGCCCGGGTGTCACCGCCGTGGGCATCAAAAGGCTGTCGATCCCCAGATCGCGCGGCTCGTCGCTGCCCGCGCCCTGGCGCGCCAGCAATTCGCCTAGACGGGTCATCGCGGCCTCCATCCTGTCCGCCGCCACCGTCAGCCCTGCGGCCATTTTATGGCCGCCCCCCTTGATAAGCAGTCCCTCGGCCGCCACGCGTTGCACCGCTGCCCCCAGATCGACCCCAGACACCGATCGGGCCGAGCCCTTGCCGATTCCGTCCTCGATTCCGATCACCACCGAAGGGCGGTGGGTCGCCTCTTTCAGCCGGGCCGCCACAATGCCAACGACACCGGGGTGCCAGCCTTCGCTTGCGGCCCAAACCAGAGGGCCGTCAATCCCGCGCGCTTCGGCCTGCGCCATTGCGGCCTCGCGCACCGCCTCGGTGATCTCGCGCCGTTCGGCGTTCAACGCGTCCAGCCGGGCCGCCAGAGCTGCGGCCTCGGCCGGGTCGTCGCAGGCCAGAAGCCGGGCGCCCAGATCGGCCTGCCCGATGCGCCCGCCTGCATTGACGCGGGGGCCAAGGACAAAGCCCAAGGCATAGGGCGTAGGCGCCTGATCCATGCGCGCCACATCTGCAAGCGCGCGCAGGCCGACCCGCTCGCGCTGCGCCATGACCTTCAGGCCCTGGCGCACGAAGGCGCGATTCACGCCGATCAGGGGGGCGACATCGGCCACGGTGGCCAGCGCGACAAGGTCAAGAAGGCCTATCAGATCAGAGCTTTGGCGGCCCATGGCGCGCAGCTGTCGGTTGGCTTCGACCAGCATCAGAAACACCACGCCCGCCGCGCATAGATGCGCCAGCTCGCCGGTTTCGTCCTGCCGGTTTGGATTCACGACGGCATAGGCCGGTGGCAGGGTCTCGGTGCCCAGATGGTGGTCCAGCACCACAACGTCACAGCCCGCCGCTGCAATCGGCTCATGGCTGAGCGTGCCACAATCGACGCAAAGGATGAGGTCATGGGCTGCCCCAAGCGCCTGCATCGCAGGCACGTTCGGGCCATAGCCCTCGTCAATCCGGTCGGGGATGTAAAGCGTCGCCTTTGCCCCCATCGCCCGCAGCCAGACCGTCAGAAGCGCGGCCGAGGCCCCACCGTCGACGTCATAATCGGCAAAGATCGCAAGGCGCTGGCGGTTTTCAACCGCCGCGACTAAGCGTGCGGCGGCCCGCTGCATGTCGCGCAGCGACAAAGGGTCGGGCAGAAGATCGCGCAGCGCCGGGGTCAAGAAGCCGCCCGCCGCCTCTGGCGCGACACCGCGCGCCACCAGTATCTGGCAAACGGCCATCGGAAGGCGCGTGATCTGCGCCATGGCTTCGGCCTGCCGGTCTGCCTCAAGCCCCGGACCCACCCAGCGCCGGCCGGTCAGCGAGTGGGTGACGTTGAGAAAGGCGCGGTCTGTGGTCAAAGTAGTATCCTCATGCGCCTGCGGCTTTTCGTCGATCCGCGATGAGCGGCGCAGCCTGCGAAGAGCGTTATTTCACCGGGCTGCGATAGGTCATGCGCCGCACCGATCCGGTCTTGGACCGCATCAACAGCGTCTCGGTCGTCATCCAGCCCGGTTCCCGCTTGATCCCCGACAGGATCGAGCCCGAGGTCACCCCGGTCGCGGCAAAGATCACATCCGCCGTCACCATTTCATCGCGGGTATAGACCCGGTTCAGATCGGTGATCCCGGCCTTTTTCGCCCGTGCCTTCTCGTCCTCGTTGCGGAACAGCAGGCGCCCATAGATCTGACCGCCCATGCATTTCAAGGCGCTGGCCGCCAGCACCCCCTCGGGCGCACCGCCCGAGCCCATATACATGTCGATACCCGTGATCTCGGCCTCGGCGCAGTGGATGACGCCCGCCACATCGCCATCGGTGATCAGCCGGATTGCCGCACCGGTCGCGCGGACCTCGGCGATCATCGCTTCGTGGCGGGGGCGTTCGAGGATGCAGACGGTGATGTCCGACGGCGCGCAACCCTTGGCGCGGGCCAATGCCCGTACCCGTTCAGCGGGCGACATGTCCAGCGTCACGGTGTCCACGGCAAAGCCCGGCCCGATGGCCAGCTTGTCCATATAGACATCGGGCGCATGGAGGAGCGTGCCGCGCGGGGCCATGGCGATCACCGTCAGCGCGTTCGGCATGTCCTTGGCGGTCAGCGTGGTACCTTCCAACGGGTCGAGCGCGATATCCACCGCCGGGCCTTTGCCGGTACCAACCTCTTCGCCGATGTAAAGCATCGGGGCCTCGTCGCGTTCGCCTTCGCCGATCACCACGACACCGGCGATATCCAGCAGGTTCAGCTGGTCGCGCATGGCATTGACCGCAGCCTGATCGGCGGCCTTTTCATCGCCGCGCCCGACAAGGCGCGCACTGGCCAAGGCGGCGGCCTCGGACACGCGGGCAAGGCCCAATGAGAGCATGCGGTCCTGAAAATCCTTGGCGTCGGCCATCATGTCTATCCTTGCAGGCTTGAAATTCGTGACCCGGTGTAGCGGGCCGAAGGGCCGGGGGGCAAGAGCGGTTGCGCTAACCTTTGCCCTCAGACCTCTTCGATGCGCAGCGCCACCGGCGCGCCCACCAGAACACCCGTCGCGGCAAACCGGCCGATGGCATGGTCGATGTCATCGCGGCTGGCCTTGTGGGTGACGATCAGGACCGGGGCATTGGCGCCCTCATGGCCATATTGGCGCATCTGGTCGATGGACACGCCCGCCTCGCCAAGGCAGGTCGCGATTTTCGCCAGCGCACCGGGTTTGTCGAGAAGCGTCATGCGCAGGTAATACGAGGCCGGGGTGGCGGATTTCGCCGCCAGCGGTTCGGCCAGCGTCGTAGCGGGCTGGCCAAAGGTCGGCAGCCGCGTGCCGCGCGCAAGGTCGATCACATCGCCCATCACCGCGCTTGCCGTCGGGCCCATGCCCGCCCCAGGGCCACGCAGCACAATCTGGCCAACGCTGTCGCCTTCCAGCACCACCACGTTGGTGCCGCCCTGCAACTGGCCCAAGGGGCTGGCGCTGGGCACAAGGCAGGGCGTCATGCGTTGTTCCAGCCCGCGGCCCGTCATCTGCGCCACGCCGAGAAGCTTGATGCGATAGCCCATGTCCTCGGCCAGACGGATATCGTCGATCGAGACACTGCCGATGCCTTCCAGTTCCACCGCGCCAAACAAGACCTTGGTGCCAAAGGCGATCGAAGCAAGAAGCGCAAGCTTGTGGCCCGCGTCGATGCCGCCGACGTCGAGGTTCGGATCGGCTTCAAGATAGCCAAGCTGGCGGGCCTCTTCGAACACCGTTTCATAGGGCAGATTTTCCGACTGCATCCGCGTCAGGATGTAATTGCACGATCCGTTCATCACGCCCATGACGCGGCGCATCTTGTTGCCCGCCAGCCCCTCGGTCAGGGACTTGATCACGGGGATACCGCCGGCCACTGCCGCCTCAAACCGGATCACCCGGCCCGCCGCTTCGGCCGCCAGCGCCAAGGCTTGGCCGTGATGGGCCAAAAGCGCTTTGTTGGCCGAAACCACATCCTTGCCGGTGGCAATCGCCGCTTCGGTCGCGTCACGGGCCGCGCCTTCATGGCCGCCCATCACCTCGATGAACACATCGACATCTTCGCGGCGGGCAAGCGCCACCGGATCGGTCTCCCAGGCATAGCCCGACAGATCGGCATCGCGGTTCTTGCTTCGATCGCGGGCGGAAACGGCGGTGATCACCACCGGTCGGCCCGCGCGGCCCGCGATCAGCGCGGCATGTTCCTGCACGATCTTCACCACCCCGATGCCCACGGTCCCCAGACCCGCAAGGCCAAGACGCAACGGGGCGGGGGATGCGGGGATGGACATGGGAGGAACCTCGTCGTGATTGCTTCCCGCGTGTTAGCCGTTTCGCGGGGGCGGCGCAACGCGGCTACAGCACCCTCTTAGCGTTGGCGCAGGGTTTTTGCCCGAGAGGCGCAGATCGGCCGCCTTGGCCGCAAGGCCAGGGCCCGGATCGGGCGCAGACGCGGCCAGCGCGGCGATTTCTTCGGCCGTCAAAAGGTCCGGCGTCACCCCGGAGGCGCCAAGGCGCGCCTCGGTCATGCCGATTTCGGGGAAATCAGAACAGCCTGTCAAAAATGCAAAAACCAAAAAAGCGCGAAACATCGCGCTAGCCTAAAGCATGTCGGTTGAGGGGAAAAGTCAAAAGGCTTTTCCCCCTGAGGCTGTTTGCGATCAATGCACCCTAATGCGCGGGCTTGATGAAGGTGCCGTTGCGCAGTTCCCACATCGCGGTTTCCAGTTCGGCCCGGGTGTTCATCACGATGGGGCCGTGCCAGGCCACGGGTTCTTGCAACGGCGCGCCCGAGACGAGCAGAAAGCGCACGCCCTCGGGGCCTGCGGTCACCACCACCTCGTCGCCCTTGCCGAATTCAACCAGCGTGCGGTTGCCCGACAGATCGCGGATGTTCAGCTCTTCGCCATTCACTTCCTTTTCCAGAAGCACACCGCGCGGACGCGCGGCATCGGCGAACTTTGCTGCGCCTTCAAAGACATAGGCAAAGGCGTGGCAGCGGGTGTCGACCTTGAAGGTTTTCTTGCGCCCCTCGGGCACGAAGATGTCCAGATACTGCGGATCGGCGGCGATGCCATCGACAGGGCCACGCTTGCCCCAGAACTCGCCCACGATCACCCGCACCACGGTGCCATCATCGTCGATCACTTCCGGAATGTCGTTTGACCGCACGTCCTGATAGCGGGGCTTGGTCATCTTTAGGTGCCCCGGCAGATTGGCCCAAAGCTGAAAGCCGTGCATCTGGCCCTTGGCGTTTCCTTTCGGCATTTCCTGATGCAGGATGCCCGACCCGGCGGTCATCCATTGCACATCGCCGCCCTTCAGCGTGCCACGGTTGCCACGGCTGTCGCCATGTTCGACCGATCCGGTCAAAACGTAGGTAATCGTCTCGATCCCGCGATGGGGATGCCAGGGAAAGCCTGCCATATAGTCGCGCGGATGATCGCCCCGGAAATCGTCGAACAGAAGGAACGGGTCCATCCGTTCGGGATCGCCAAAGCCGAAAGCGCGGTGCAGATGTACACCTGCGCCCTCCATGGCGTGGCGGGCACGGCTGATGGAACTGACGGGACGGATTGACATCGCAAGCCTCGTGCGTTGGAGCGGTTGCGCCATAGCTAGGCGGCGCCAAGGGCTTCGGCAATTGGTGCAAGACGACAAACGGCTGTGCATTTCTGCACAGCCGTCCAAAGCCCTTGTTTCGCCCGTGCGGGATCAGCTGCAGGGCACGCCGGTCAGACAGATCCGCGGCACGAAACGCGGGCGGGTGACGATGAACTGCTTGATCGTCTGATCGCCGATGCCAACGTTGAAGGAGGGTTCGTAATTCACCTCCACCTCGATCGGCACCACATGGTCGCCATCGGCCATGATCGGCAAACGGTCAGAAATCGCGCTTAGGCCGGCGGTTGTCAGGCGCGGCATCGTATTGTGCGGCGAACGCGACCAGAACACCTCATAGCGGTTGTTGATCTGCGACCAGGTGATTTCGCTGACCCGGGTCTTGGCGTCCTGGTCCTGGTCGATCATGTATTCCATCATCGCATCCATGCCGTCGATATAGGCCTCGGTGACCGAGACCATCTCGCGCGAGATCATGTCGGAAATCGTTTAGGCGGCCTTCTGCACGGTGTTTACCGCGCGGTAGCTGTCCCAATAGACAAAAAGCGCAAGGTAAGACCACAGCATGAAGGGCAGCACCAGAACGGCCTCGGCCATCAGGGTGCCGCTTTCGTCTTGGCGCAGGAACCGGCGCAGGCGAGAGATGAACGTCATGATCTGGCCCCCCCCTCAGCTCGGTTC
>Ga0194133_10003092_pt1 | contig 24257 bp, 11 predicted proteins | sample TA2KigOf40mmetaG_FD_155448 | JGI IMG/M metagenome (GOLD analysis project Ga0194133, IMG submission 155448) | Freshwater microbial communities from Lake Tanganyika, Tanzania - TA2015055 Kigoma Offshore 40m | ecosystem: Environmental > Aquatic > Freshwater > Lake | place: Tanzania: Lake...
CAAATTTGAAGAAAGTTCTGCATGATGTCGAAGAAATCAAGGTAGATCGACAATATTTTTCTAATAGTATGTTGCATATCGATTTTTCAATAAAAAATATGATAAATAAAACATTACATTTGTACAAATAGTTTCATTTCCCTTTTAAGATATACATTAAAATTTTGATTGTTTTTGGGGCTATTTTCTCATTTCTTCTATCATGATAATGCTTCTCAGCCTTCACACAATCACTTTTATTCATGAAAGAGTCTGACTACCAACAGCTACTTTTCCAAACAAAGGCCTGACCGGATGAAACTTTTTTGAAGACTCAAAGAAGAAGATTGGCAGATTGCCTAGCTTATACAAAATTGATAGTGACTAAAACTGTGGACCTCCTAAACAGACATTTTAAGATGACATCCCAAGCCAGTGGTGGTTTTTTCCTCTGAGTAGGGGCATACAGCTCTCATTAAAATCCCAGTTTTTCACCAAAAATAGCTGGCTTTAGCTCTTCAAAGTCCCCTGTTTCTTGTTAAAAATTCAAATATGCTGACTCAAAATAATTCTACCATCAAAGATAATTTATTTGATTTAAAAATACTAATGGTCGACCCGACTCTTGCTATAAGTAAAATGCTTTTTCAATGTATTGTATAAATGAGCCAAGTAAGTCATTAGTAGTATGACCATTCATGAACACTGAATATTTAATTACTATTCTTTTTGTAACTATATAGAATGTACAAAAAGAGTTACAAGTTGCAAAAATCCAAATTAATTTCCCTAAAATACTTATAAAACCATTTTGTTTTTAACTAAGATCATAAGATTTTAGCAATGAAAACTTAAAATGAAAAGATCTTTTTTCATTCTGCTTAAGTCTTCACAGTCCTAATCCCACAATCTTAAACTGATTATAAAGTCATATTTTATTACGTTCTTTTCTACAATCAAAGTTAGTATCAGGCTTAAAGAAAGCTTTGCAAATCCTCTGAAACAAGTTACAAAATTCTACTTCCCTACACAATTTCTTATTTCTTCAAACAATAGACTCATTTCAAAGAAACTCAAGATATTTCTCAATGGCAAATAATCTAAAATTAAATGAAGCTGCATATCGCGTCACAACTCTGTGAAAAGCTTTTTTATTACGCCGCCCATTTCCTGATGTTAATGCACTTTTTCCAGTCCGGAAGCTTGATATAACAAAAGTTGTATCATTGAAAATTTTCTGAAATTGTCAAATATCTTTTTTTACAACATATTGTTTCATTGTTCATTAAATATTTTCAAAATTTTTAACTCATACTGGTTAGAAATCTTATACTTTATATATACATATATTCAACAAAAAGTCAATGTTATAAGCTAAATTTACAGAACAACAATTTGTGATAGCTATCAAATTTCACATTTCTTTTGTTTATACTGCTAATAACTTTTCTTTTTTATCCTCACATGTTTCATTGTCCCTAAAGATGTTGAGCTGAGCAGAGAAAAAAACATTGTTTCTAAATTCTTAATTTTTTGGACAAGAATAAAGTATCAAATATATCAACGAAAATTCAACAAAAGTCTTGTAAATCTTACAATGAAAAGGTAAATATAAATCTTTTCCGGTTAAAATGTAAATTTTTTTAAGCTTTTTCTCTGTTGAATGTGAATGGTAAAAACAGTTTTAGACTTAACTAGCAGAAAGTTGTGACAGGTAGTTAATTGATTGGGAATTTATTTATTCATTCTTTCTTAAGATACTGTCTGTCAGTTTCAGCCAAAACACATTTTGACAAATACCCAAAGTTGAAAAAAGCTTTCTAGAAACTATAAGTATTTGAATTTTTTACTTGACAAAAAAGAATGTAGATTAAAATATTTGTAAACTTTTCAAAAAGAATAATGGTATAATTACTTGATATTTGACACAGGAAATTTTAATTTGGACTTTATTTATCACTTAATGGTGACTCTAAACAACGAAAAAACTCTTTTGGAGTCCAATGAAGCAGATTTTTCACGGTTCTCAACAAAATCAATAGAAAAGGGAGTAAATCACTTTGAAACCCATACTTCCACTTTGACAGTTGAAAGGCCAACCAAAATCTCAAGTCGGTAAGTAAGACAAAAACACTTACATTTCCATATTTTGCTCTATCTTATCACCTGAAATGAAAATGTATTTGAAATTCTTGCAGTGAAACTCTTCTTATCTGTTCCGAATGTAAATATGTCACAGAAAGGCCTGCAAGATTTGAGGAACACTTATTTGAGCCCCGACATGTCAACAATTATAGAAATTTGGCATACAAATGTAAGTGTTTGTTTCTTAAGATTCGCTGCAATGCTGTCTGTGATATAGGAAAAAAGGATTAGTTTCGCAAGCTAGGTCAACTAATTGTGAAAGAAAAATGTAAAATTTGAACAGGGTCAATTATTTTTCTGCCTTAAAATTTGAAAAAAATAACTTTCTACCCTATGGACCAAGTAATATAAAAATCAGACAAATAAAAATAGATAAGAATCCAGACAGAAGCTCAATATCGATTTTAAATGCCAGATTTCCATCCTGGCAGCCCGAGTTCAGCACCCAGCCAGGATAAATTAGGTACCTTAAAAAGTGCCTTACAAAATCGCGTGGAATGTTTTAAAGTTTACTGGATATATCAAAACCTTAAAAAAACATTTTTATCTTTTAGTTTCACTGTTAAATAATAAGGATGTTGAAATTGCAAATCTGCTTTTATTTCTTATTCAAAGTGAAATGATTTAAGATGAGCTGTGAAAAATTTAGATTTTTCAAGTGACTTAACATATTAAGCGTCTAGAACAAAAATCTTTCAAATCTTACGATATATAAATCAAAAGTGTGGCCTGGATTTCGTCTGACATCTTAAAAAAGAAACTCTCACCCACCTGGGCTTTCAAAAAATTTCAAGTTCAAAAAATTCTCTCTAAATTGATTAGTCTAAAAATTTATTTTGACTACGATCAAGAATTGGTGGTGGAATTTAGGTAGGACAACAATTTTTTTCTTGACATTGTCAGCTCATAAAACTACAAATTGGCAATGTGTCAAGTAATTCACAAAATTCTTATTTTTTAAACAGATCCTAAGAAAAGACAACTATGGCTTAAAGTTTGGTTCGACAAGCTAGAGTCTGCTGAGACCAAAAATTCTCAGAATTTTGAAGTAACTGAAGAAGACGAATCTGAATCCAGTCAGGGACAAATTTTTGAAGTGAGAAGAACATACTCTGTTTCATCTTCAACTATGTCAGATTGCTCATTCACATCATTCTGAACAATATTTATAGGGTCATTTAAATCCTTCCTCTTATATATGTTAAAACTTAAAACTCATAAAGAAAATTTTATTTTCGACATGTCTCATGTTTCAATATCCTTTCTCAATAGCTTTGGGCATTTAAAGATAAGAAAAACTGGCTCCACCCTCTCTTGAGAAAACTCATTGAACTCACATCCCTAATAAACAAAATAACAATTTCTTATTCCTAAGACTACTCTACCAACCCTAACATCATAAAGAGCTTTCGAAATCTTACTCGCAGATCTTTTCCATGGTCCATAAAAAACAATTACCCCTCTTAACACTTTATGACACTGTATATCCTTGCTCAGGGGGCAAGTACTCTCTCATTCTCAGCCATTCCCTTCAATAAAGTCCAATCAACAATCCTCAAATATTGCCAACACCTAACATTTCTTTACAAACGTTATTAATTTCGGTTACACTGCATAATATGCACACCAAACACTTAAACCTCAAAGCATCAATAATTTTTAAAGGCATATGGAACTTCAAACATTTTCCTCATGTTTCCAGCATTTATCCAAAATTTTTAAATTTCCTCTAACCCTGTTACATCCATTCAACATTTATCTTTATCTTACTCTCAAATACACAAAATTGTCAACTAAGTGGTTATTAAAAATAATCAACTAAGTGATTTGGTGATGGAGTTGTAGTCCTTGTCTATAACAACATGCTGAGAGCAGGGGTACTCCCTGTTCTATGGCGTAATCTATTGCCCATTGAATTTGCATCAATTCTCATCAGAAAATAGGCTACATAGTTTAATTAAGAAACTATTTTAGTCACAATTTTAAGTTCGAGCTTCAATTTTCTGTCGAAAGATTTGATAGAGGAATATCAAATCGGAAATCGATCACTATATTGATAGATTTTATTTGTACTAAAATAGGTTAAAAGTAAAAAGAAACGTGAATGAAGCATTTTTACCTAAAAAATATTTCTTTTGCCAGCAAGACATTTTTACTGCTTGACATCAAAAAAGGAATGTCTTCTCTTCTTTTAATGAGAAACATTTTTTTGAATATCTGGGATTGGCTATTTTTACAACACTGTCATCTAAAAAAAGCTTTGATGTACGCCGCAACAAAAAACTATTCTAATTGTAAAGTATAACAAAATGAGGTAGCTTTAAAAGCTTTTTCTATTTGCTCTAATGTGCAATAAACTATTGATCTCTAACACACTTCTTGATTTCAGTCAATGTGTTTAGATCTTAATTTGTTTGTTTAATTGGCCACAAGGAGCAGTTTATTAAATGCCCAGGGTTAAAAGGGAAATTTGATTTGATTGAGATGAAACAAATTCTAGTCTGATCTGCGTAGTAACCAAAAAGATTCTAATGTGATGCCCTCAGACTAAAATAGTTTTAGTTTTACAAATAAGTTTGGATTAGATACTGCAAATATGAACATAGGAAAAGCATTCTTTCAGAAACAACTATTGAAGTTCGTAGCTTAGGCATATAGAGCAAGAGATCTGGTCAAATCTAAATAGGCAACTACTGATCAAAATAAACATGTCTGTCTCTCTGTGAGATTAAAAATTAAGTAGAAAGGTATTTTTAGCGCAAGAAAAAATACCTAACTGCCAGCTCGCAAAGATATAAGGCATAAGTAATTCAAATTAAAAGCTAGAGAAAAGTTTATAAAATAACATTTTTAGCTTAATTTTTGAACATAAAATCTTATTTTATAAGATTTTTTCTAGCTTTAAAATTATATAAGCTATTAAAGATGTAAGTGACAGGCCTTTTTTTGCCTTTTTTGCTGTTTTTTGCCATTTTTAAATGGCCCCGCCAGTTCATTCAGAGGCCAGAGACCCTTTTAATTAACTCAACTTCTAGACATCATATCAAAAAGCTTTCAAATCATAAAAGATGCACAATAAAATTGTCTTTCCGAAAATCCAAAAATATGCTTGATAGGACTTATGGTTAAAGAGTTCTTAATAGCGCATCACCTGGTCAAAATTTCTGTAAAAAAATATGCAAAGTTGTAGAGAAAAAATTCCCCTTTACAAAAATCTAAAAATATTCCATCTAGCACAAAAAATGAGGGAGGAGATGTAATTCAAAGTTTACACCTCTGATCCCTACTGGACATCACAGATGGACAGACATCCGCTAAAAACCGCTATCCTAGTGATATTCCTAAACTCGCCACTCGCTTCGCTCGCTGGCAGATAAACTCTTTCTGATATCTACGGCACAACCAATTAAGTGCCTACAACTGCAACCCTTTTTCTTACAACTGAAGTGAAAACAGGTTTTTTGTGCTATTTGCCTGTACAGGCTGCTGTCTGCAGTGTCACAAAGGTGGACCTTGAGCAATATCTGTAAAATTGCACAACCCGACAATTTCGTAACGAGTATTTCTCAACCCTTTAGATCGTTCAAAATACTTGCCATTGGGTATTGCATCCCTTCCTGGGTTGGCATTCTCTTTTGTCTCTTTTAGTGTTGCATTTGATTCACACATCTTGTGAAAGAAATGAAAACATTTTTCATTATCCTTTGTATCAAGTTTTCAAAGGAAAGGAGCAATAAAGAGAAAGTTAGGCCAGCATAATTCTCAATTAGAGGATTCTGTACATTCCTTGTTTTATCTGCACAAATTTATAGGCTTTTAAATTTAGTAATTTCTATTGCTACAGTGTTAAAAAAACACTTTTTGAGGACCATGCATCCCCAAGAGAGAAATTCATTTTTCTATTGTAACTTTCAAACTTGCTGGAAACTTTAAATCCTTCCTGGAAAACCAAATTTTCTTGGTTTTCTCTAGTTCATTTTTTTGCATGCATTGTGTAAGGTAATAAGGTTGTTAATTAAAATTAATCTTTCCATTGTAAAACAATTCATAATTGTGAGGAAAACTCACGCAAGAACTGACTTCCAGCTTAAAAAGAACAGCTAACGTGTTTATAATCAACAAAAATGAATAAGATTTTGAAAGCAGAAAGAAAAGTTTTACGCTCCAAAATACCTATTGTATTTCTCTCTAATTTCAACGAAATTTAGTTACATGTTTTATACAAAAAAAGACCATTCCATAACATTATGATATAACATTTTTTCAACGGTTCCCTGTTGTTGAAGTTTTGTATTCATTTTCAACATACGTAAAACAAGATTTTAATGATTGAGGTGTAAGATTAATATATGTTTTTTGATGAAAACAAACTAGTGAGTCAAATAAAAATTGTTTGTGTAACTTTAATCTTTTCCTTGATTAAAAGTAGGTGGTCCTTAGCAGGATCTCAAATATTGACAATTCAGTCACACAAACTCTCGAAAATTTAATTTTGACAGAGAGGTGATGTCACTCAAGCAATGTTTATGGCATTATCAAAAATTCAATAAATTACCTGTAAGAGAGAAATACAAGATTCTAGGAAATAGCTAATTTATATTATAAAAAAATTATTTCTTAACTTTTTCGTATTCTAATTAATTACAACAAGCATGAATTGCTTTTAAGAGCTAGTGCAGAAGGTTTGACAAATTTTTCTGAATGAATTTTTCATCATGAGGATCATCTTCCTGATTGATGGATAGTTCTAGGTGGGTGTCATTAAGACCCTTTGTCATTATTCTCACTGGTAAGTTTTAATCGAAAGTTTTACATTTCCTAAATACAAAAAGTCACTTGGAATCCTAATCAATTTATCAAATTTATTAATATCAGGTAGTTTAGAGATAACCAACTTTTAAATAAAATTGAACGTGTTAAATAGAAATTAAGTATACAGGCAATCTTTGGACACGGTGAGCAGATTTTATTTTTTTCCCTTATTAAACTTTAATTCATCCAATGCGCATGCTATAACCTGTTAATCAATCATAAAGATCGAGACTGCATGGTAGTTGATCCATAATGGTCTGTGAAAACATCTTCCCCAAATAACTTCTTAATCTCAAAGTCCTTGATACAAAAATATTTTCAATGGGGTTGTCAAAATCTGACTTAAAAAATTGAGCACATTTTTAAATCACTCGATTTGCTAACTTGTTTGAATAAAGGTATTTGACTTAACTAATCAGCTTGGCAAATTGTTTCCTTGTATTGTCGAGCATAAATTAAACTCAATACTTCTTTTCCACACAATGAGTGTTTTCCTTAATTTGAATCAAAAGGTACCCCACTTTACCTTTTAACTTATAAAACCAGGTAGACGGGTGTTTTTTGCACCAAGAAAAAACACCTAACCGCCAGCTCGCGAGAATATAAGGAATATTTATCCAACCAATGGATTGGTTCAAAACTTAGTGATTAAATCCATTCAATGAAAGTGGCTTTTTTAAACCACCCATGATTCAAGAATTGAATGACATCGCATCTGCTTCTTTCCACTTTAATATCTCAACTTCTAGACATCAAATCAAATACTTACAAAATATAAAAGAAGCACAATGAATTTGGACGTCCAAAAATCTAAAAATATGCTCAATAGCTTAATAATTAACGGAGAAAAGGGCAAAAAATTATAGCTAGCCCCCAAGACAAAATTTTGAAAAAATGGCCCCAAGAAGTTTTAGATATTTCCATAAGCTATCCAAATATCCAAAAATATTCCAAAAAGCTCAAAAATTGAGGGTGGAGATGCAATTTGAATTTACAAATCTGAACCACATTGGATCCCTATACTTATACGAAAAAGTACGACATCATAAAAACCGCAAGCCCTTATGAAAAAACTAACTCGCCAGCTCCGCTTCGCTTCGCTAACGGATAACTGGTTGATGATTATAGATCGCAGCTATTATCCTTGCTTTTGTGTACAAGGCTTAAGCAGAAACCCACCTGAAAGAATTTTTCCAACTCACAATTAGAAAGTATTACACTAACAAAGAAAAGGAGAGATGTTGTCACTCTTTCTTGGGACTTCATAATGGATGAGATAAAAATCTAAATCTGCATCATTCTTTCCATTTTTAAACAGTAGGGTTATGGGTCTGAATTGGTTTCGACATTCCCTACACTTTAGAGGGGCCAAGATTCTTATCAGATTTACTACAGCCTCAAGATGTTTATTATAGAAGTTAAATAGTTATTAGAATAAGCTTTAAAGCAATACTTTGTCGTTTTGGCCAATGCAAGTTCGCCCAATCAAGATCGCCTAATGCAAGTTCGCCTAATGCAAGTTTGCCTAATGTACAAGTTTGCCCAATGCAAGTTTGCCTAATATTGCTAACCTAACCTAACCTAACCAGACCCAACCAACCCCCCCCCCTAACCTAACCCTGCAGGGCTACGAATTGCGTTACAAAGTATGAACTAATTCTACGAATGAGTTTGTAGTAAAAATGCATTAAAAATGAATATGAAAAAAGTAGGGGAGGGGGGTACTGGGGTATGCATTGGGCAAACTTGTACATTAGGCGAACTTGGAACTTGATTGGGCAAACTTGTACATTAGGCAAACATGATCTGGGCAAACTTGCACTGGGCGAAAGATCGTAGACCCTTTAAAGCTGTACCCTGATTTGCTACTTAGTATAACCTGTCAGACTTGGACAATTTTTTGGCCATAAACACTTTCTCATTCAGAAAGTGGTGTGCTCTTTGCTTCTCTCCTTGTCTCTCCTAAAAACATAAAGCGACTTCTGCGTACATTTCCATCAATCATAATTGGTGATAGAATATAGTCAGTTCTCTGGTGATAGAATATAGCCAGTTCTCTTCATATGCAATCCTTACTTTTTTGAAAGATTTTTCAGACTGAAAATGGATTATTAGTATGCCACTTTTGCTTCTTTCCTTTTATAGTTGCCATGTTTAGAGCATCTGGCAGAGAACTGGGAGACTGGGCTGCAATCCCCCGGTCTGGGCAAAAATATTTGACCCCTGGATTTACCTTAATTAATCAGTTCCTGTTTATGATTATCTCAGTCAGGATTGATTGTTGTGCCTTGCCTTGGATTTTAAATTGAATTGGGGCCAGTAATGTGCACCATATTTCAATGAATAATCTCAAACAATAAATTGAAAACATTAAAAGGTTTTTGATAAAATTTGGACAATGGAATACTTTTAGTTCCAAAAGAATGACTTCAATTTTTCCAAAAGGGATTGCTTTTTGTTATTACAAAAGTAGACATCTCTCGTCAGCATAGAAATAACTTGAGGAATTTGCTTTGATTCGTGAGTCAGCAAGCTTTTCGGGGTATTAGAGGTGTAATCCAGAGCCACTCTTCTGGAAACGCGCGTCATTATTGACAACAGGTCTAGTTTCTCAGCTGATTCTCTCAGTTCCGAACATAAAGATTGGACGAACCTTTGGATGAATTATCATAAAGAAAGTCCTCATTAGAGTTCTGAAATAGGAAAATTGATTCTTGCCATGATCCTTTGGACGTGCTTCTCCAAGAGCAAAATCCTGGCAAGGTCGAGAAAGCAATCAGAAAGTCAGCTTTTATTGGAATCTTGTAGCTTCGGGGATTGGAGTCAGTTTCAACCCGTCGAATGCTGCCTTTTTTGAGCATCAAACCTGGGTCATTCTCAGGACCCTAAAGTAATCCGAGTAAAAAGTCACTAAATTAATTTTAAGAACATATTCTTACCTTTAAATGTACCTAATCAATATCTTAAATTTAATCTGGACAAGTAATTTTTTCTGTGTACTCCAAAAATAAAAGTTAAAAAAAAAACACATATTCTTACCTGACATGCCTGAATGAAGAAGAGTTTTGGTTTCCCTGCTAGAGTTTGGCAACTGTCAGAAGAAAAAGGTGCCCAGAGATTTTCTGGATTGTACCTCTGGTCAGCTGCATAAAGGAATTCCATATCACCATGACTCAAAACAACAATTACGAGGCAATCATTGTCTGCATGGTTCATGATTCTCACTGTTTCTATTTCATCTATCTGGTGTCATTTATTCATACCACTTTTTAAATTCAAATTGTAATGCAAAATTTTAAATCTTACCAATTGTTTTTTCTTCAGATCGTGAAATGCTTTGACTTTGAAATTCAAATTCTCAAACACTTTTGTCAGGTTTTCACAATCTACATCCGTACCATGTCGCGTATCCATAAGCTCTTTGTGGAAGTTCTTATGATTAAATATGATGGCGACTCCTCGATTTTTGTGATTCATGTTGTAAACTTCAGAATCTCTTCCAACTGGCATCTTTGCAAACTTGCACAAAGAACTTTAAATTCATTTTACTCAGTGTTGGATGAAGCTTTTAATCCTACCTCTCTTTTGGAACTTGTTGGTGTTCCTTTAATTTTTCTAGTTTCAGGCTAAAAATATCACAATAAAAGTTAATAAAGTTTACAGTTGTTCTCAAAACATGCATCTGCAATGTTAGACACTGATTTTAATACCTGGTCAGTAGACGTATTGGGATTACTTTGATCTTCCATTATTTTGGATTTTGATTTTACATTCTTGTCAAGAAACTTTAATCAATAAGTTTTCTTATCAATATCAAATGATAAAAAGTAGCCACGTATCATAGTTTGTATGGAAATTAATGAGTCAATCTTAAAAAAGCTTGCATAGTCTTTCGAAGGAAATTTTATCTTTTTCTGCAGCAAACACAAGAAGGATGGTCAATAAGCAGCTAAGGGGATCCTAGCAAACAGTAAAGAGTAAAAGTAAAGATAGCTTGTATAGAGAACTGATAATTTTAACTCCAAATCAAGTGTTGACTTCACAACAGTTCCGTAGCAATATTTGGAGGTCTTTTCAGCCATCCAACCATGTTTTCATATTTATTATTTTATTTTGAATATTTTTTGTTATATTTTCATGGTTAAGTAACGTAAGGAACTCCCAGACTGAGCTAGACATCATATGATGACTTTAAAGCTAACCCAGGCCAGTGATCGAACCCTGAGCCTCCTAGTTCTCAGCCACTTATCAAAGCAATGAGCTACACAATCATGAGCAACGACGACGTCCTCTAGTTTTTGTCAACAGTCTAATAATGCTTCTGATGGAACTTGCAAACCCAAAAAAGGACTTATATAGTTTTATGAAAGTCATGTTTAATACCGTTATCAATTAGTGATGGGTCCAGGTCAAAAATTTTTGACCAAGGTCGGGTCAATTTTTTGTGGCCATTTTTGCCATTTATGGTTTGGGTTTGAATTTGGAAAATATCCCCTAAAAATGTCAAATTTGTCTATTTTTTTCCCTTCGGGTCAGGTCAAAAAGTACCCAGGTCAAAGGCGGGTCAGCCTCTTATTTACTGCAGGTCAAAAGTAAGCTCGGGTCGGGTCGGGTCAGGGCCCATCTCTATCATCAATTGCACAGTATGTCTTAACTAAAAGCTTTCTATTCAAATTTATGCTCTAAATATTCTTGAAGATGGCTAAAAATTAGATTTAGAACTGAGCAAATCTATATATATAAAAGTGACTGTTTGTATCTATGTATCAGGGTACCCAAAACTCCAAAACTCCAAAAGACGTAAGCGCATCAAATTTTTTCCGGGCAGCGCCGGGGCCCGGTTGGCTAGTAAAATATAAGTTTTAGTCGATCCAGTCAATCAAATATCTGTAAAAAACTTTATTTATTACATGGCCATTTTAAGATTGTGGATAATTATTATGTGATTTCTCAACCAAAGAGTCTTCAAATGGTCAAAGAGTTGGTAATTGCAATTGATCCAGACTTGTATATTTCATTGAATAACAATTCGGATGTGGCTTATAATAACCTCTTCATATTCCGAAAGCTTGTTTTTACATAACTTATCACATTGTCTGAATTTGTGAAGATACACTAAAAAAATATCACAGACTCCAAAAATTGTTTCATATATTTTCACACAGGCAAATACTAACAGTGATAACTAAGATGATATTTTAGTTTTACACTTTCCGATTTATTAGTAAAACCAAGGGAAATGTGATAAATGAGTTAACAAAATTAAACCTTCTTTTAGAACCATTAAATGAAAATCAGCTGATTTTAATTTGTATTGAATGAATTTCTTTGTCATGGCAGGTATTTGAGCATTGCTTAAAAATCAATTTGAACTTTCAAAATATGCAACTAAAATATTGAATTGAAAGTTATTTTTTAAAAAAAGCTTTGAAAATCTTCATTGTATGCCTCTGAAAGGTCGTTCAACATCAACCCAAAATTAACCCAAAAAGTTGTGTTGATGGAAAGACAAAAACACCTTTTGGTCCTTTCAATTTGGGAAAATACAGCATGGCAAGAAAAGAATTTAGTTATTAAGCTTATACAGACTTTGATGCTATTGGTACAATCAATTTTAACACAACATGTAATTAGAAGATTCTAACAAACATAGGTACACTTTGTTTCTCTAAAAAAACCCAATCCTAAAATAAAGTGTAAGCTATATCGGGTTTATCTCAGGTAGTGTGACTAACAAGGTTAATTTTGATTTGAAACATGTCATATAACAAGGGCTGGCATTTTGACAGAGTTCTCTTAGTTTAAGCCAGCTCCTGTATACGATTTATTACTTTGATCAAAAGATAGGCCCAAAATCATTTGAACAATTATTTGCTTTTCTCTTGTGTCCATCTTCGTGCCCGCAGAAATCTTGAGACCAAAATTAATGTTTATGACAATAAAATAAGCAATAATCAGGTTCAAATGGTTACAGTTAATATAGAGGGGATAATTTACCAACTTTTTATTTTAGTAAATGAACACTTATCATTTTTAAATTAAATGCTCTAGATATAAAGGTAGACTTTTTGTTCTTTTTCTCAAACATGTTAGTATATTCCTAAATTCATTTTTGCCTAATTGAGACATTTTTTGTCTTGATAATTTTTCTTTCTTTAAATCTGCAATAAAAAGATGGCAATCACCAGAATAACAAATTAATTAAGAACCCAAGCAAAGAGTGAAAAAATGGGGGGACGAGTGATTGAACTGTTGATGATTTAAAACAAATTTTTTGTTGCATTGGGAGATAATTTGATATGAGTTTAAGAGAAATGAGTAAGATGTGCTTTTATTGTTGGCACGACTAGACTAAAAAGAAGAATAATACTATTGATGTTTTCTCCAAGTCTGGCAGTTAAGTGCAGCCCCACAGTATCTTGGCCTTTTCTTTTCCAAATGCTATGCTTTATTATTGCCTTAGGAACGCCAACCAATACCCAAGAAGCCATTGGTTTCGGCTAGGGCCGATAAAAGAAAAATTGTACGTCTAGGTTTCAAAAGGCTTACTTGTTTTCAACTTTTTTTTAGCCTTTGACCCACCCATTAGTTTGGAAATGCCTAAACCAGCCTTGGCAAAGTTTTTAGAGGTTACTGTTGCTTCAGATGATTCAGGCCTTTGCTCATCTTCAATCTCAATTTTGGAAGACTGTCGCCTAGGCACAGCCTTGGCATTTGTCACAACCAATTCCTCTGAGTTTGGCTTCAGCCTTAGCTCGTAGTTGCTCATCTCTTTTAACATCTCTCTTGCCTTAGTTGTTATAATACTTTCAGGATGTTGCTCAACAATTGGACCACATAAAACTGGGGAACTTCGACTCAGAGTTCTTTGAGCAGCTAACGGAAGTATTCCTGTTGTTACCATTCCAGGGGCTATTATAATTACACGATTGCCTAGAATTCCATCACCAGGAAAGTGTGGTAACTTGAGAACTTTTCTGGATGGAACTTTCTTTTCAATTTCATCCTGTTTTGCTAGATCCTCTTCTCTCTTCTTTTTTGTCACATAAAGTCGCTTCTTTGGATTGCTTTTGTCTAATTTTATACCCTCTTGACGTTCAACCTCGTCTTGCCAAAACCTGTAATTGTGCTGAGTCCAATCATACAATTCTTCTCTGTTAAGAAAGTCTGAAGAAAAAGAAATTCACACTTATTACAACAATGTTAATTTTAGATTTGAATAAGAGGAAATGAATACCTGACCAAACACTGAACATTTCATTTATAAAAAAGTCATAGAACCCAATCTGAGATCTTGGAATGGAACATGTCTGCCGATCAAACTGTGGCATTACAATTGGTAAACCCAATTTCTTTTCCTCTTCAGTCTTCAAAAGAAATTATCTTATTGACACTTACTTAACATCAGATCCCATAAATCTTAAACCTTGGATACCTGACTAAAGTATTCTTCAGCAATCCGGTAAGCCCAATCTTTGCTCAGAGGAAAAGGCCTAGCTGGATTTGAAACATCTGCACATTTGATGATCATCCTTTTCAAGATGGCAACTGTCTCTGATCTTTGCTGAAAATGACGTATTGCAAGCGATTAAATTGTGAATAAGTTGAATGAAGTTCAAAAATTTGTCCACGAAATACTACTTTTTTTACCTCCTCTGTTTCTCTAAATGGACTCTCTTTATTAGCAGAATGAATTCGGTCCTAAAATAAAAATTTTCCAACTAAAGCTCAAATTCAAAATGAAAATTTAATCAATGTTGCTGAATATTACCTCTATCATACTAAATCTATTGATAAACCTATTCAGGTGAAAGAAATGTTTTGACATATCAGTTGCCAAAACCAAATCTATCATTCCTTGACGGACAATTCTAAAGGTCTCACAGTCGATATCTTTGAAAATATTGACTTTGTCATCAGCCAACGTTAACCGGAACCCTAAATAATTTTTAGGATCATTATTTAAGTAGAAACAAGATTTTGAAAATGAATTAAAAATACCAAATGATGCATGATGATTTTCGAGAACGGTCATATCATTATAAAGTTGGGCTAATGCACTTCCAGAATTGCACAAAAATGCACTAAAGAAAAAATTTAGCTCAAGCTTTACATAGTTTTAACTCAAAGACAGCTTCATTAAAAAGCCTTGAAGATAAGTTAACGAAATTAAGCAAATTCTTTTGTCAAATTCAAATTAGAATTTACTAAATGATAATTGAGGTCTATTCATTTACCTATTCTTTCCAGGATGATCAACATCATGGATGACTGCTGACAGTAGACAAATGGTCTCGTCGAGCTCATCAACATAATTTCGGGTAGAATCCTAGTGACAAACAAAAAATAAGAAAGCTTTTACCCCTGAAGTTCCTTTGAAAGGGTGATGCCATGTAAAAAGAATCATTTAGGTCGATTTAACCTTTTTGGGGACAATAAGATCATTTCAAAACCATCAAATTTTAATAGTTAATAGTGTATCATAGTACACGCTCATTTACCCTTTTTTTCGCGCTACAATATTTTTCACTTTACAGTTCAAAGTCTTTTCAAACAGGCTTCCGTTGTTAAGCTTCTCTTCCAAGTAATTGTAAGTTCACCTAAACAGGCTGCGCTGTTTTCACTCCCGCTCATTTATTTCCTGACAATATGCTACCCTTATCTAAGAGGTCTGATATTTTCTTGATCCGATCTGCTTGATCTGTTCCCTCCTTTACTTTTGTTTATAAACCCCTCTTTCCCATTGATGAACAGTTCAGTATTGATTCTTTTCTTGATTGGGAACGTCTTCACTTGGATTTTAGCTCAACGTTCGCAACTCCCCCTACTTCATTACGTTCTCTGCCTTCGCACCGACGCCTAAGCATCAGACACGCTAAGTGAGGCTCCAAAGTCAAATGAAAGTATGCAGATCAATAAAAGTCATCACTTCTCTGACATTTAAAAGAGATTCTACCTGATCCAAGAAAAAGGCAGTTGCATGCAAAACATCAGCTGCATGAGTTGAATTGTGGTAGCTATTTCCTCTCATGTAATTGGATTCAATTAATGATAGCCAGTTCTGTAGAACAATTTCTGAACACCTAAAATTTAGAGTTTCTTTTAAATTTTCATCAGCAATATGGTTTTGGTTTGAAGAAAATTGAAACTGCAGCTTACTTTAGAGTTTTAGGAACATTGAATCGTAGGAGTATTGACATTCCTAACCAGGTAAGACATCTAAAATAGAGAGGACTAATAAAATAGTTTGAATTCATGATCACCCCTTGAATGTTGACTTGCCTGAAATCTGTAATTCTTTCTAAAGACAAAATGTCGAAATTCCAACTAGTATTATTCTCAAGATCAGCTCTAACTTCAGCTGTGATTATGTTAATAGGTGATGGACAGCAGTCTGGCAGTTGTGGAAGCTCTCTAGCTTTTTCACTGATAGATTTTAGGTCATTTTCATTCTAAAAAAGTTTACTACGATTATTTTCTCTGAACTTCTCATCTTTTAATTGAAGAACTCTTACAATAAGACGTTCGTCTTTGGGGTTTAGTGGATACTCTGAGTCATTGATTTCCTCGTGTCTTGGTCGTATTGGAGGTACAGTCAAAGTCAAATCGTCCAGCACCTCTTCCATTGATTGTTCGTCCACTGTCATTAAAGGTGGGATTTTCTGCGATGTTCCCGAAATACCTGTAGACACGCCAACAGTTTTGAGAGCCATTAGTGCTTCCGAACATTCGTCCGTCCCACCAGAGTCCATGGAAAGCAGTTCAACGTCAGGCTCATAAATATATTCTGTAGTGAGAAAAGTTGTCTGATCGGTTGTTGTGATGCTCTCAAAAATAGCCACTTCTGGCTCGTGATCTCGAATCAATTCTATTTGATGTAGTTTTGTTTCTTTGACTTTCACATTAGCAAGTTCAGTGTCTTGGCCTGGGTCTCCTCCAATCACTATGCTGTTGCAAACTACACTCAAATTCTCTTTCTGGTCTGCTGATGAAGAACTCAAGTGTGTGGATTGGTGTCCATGGTAGCCGTAAGTTGTAGTTGGAGGCCATGTCTGCTGAGCCACGCCGACCGTGAAAAATCTCTCGAGAAGAGTTCTACATTAGTAAAATACAAAGTTAAGAGAAGAATTCTTGCAGAAAATATCTAACTCTCAGTTCATATAGGTAAGTCACAGAAATCAATTAGCAATAAGATGTGCATCTTACATATTTCCTAGAAAAGAAATGGAGAAGTGCGTGCAATAGAAATCTAATTTAGATTTTTAATTAAGAAGAAAAAATCTTAAATTAAATGATTATAGTAAACCTCATGCTCAAATAAAAATTACATATTAAAAATCGAATATTTAGTTTGAATCTCATTAGACTGTGTAAGCTGAGTTTTAAACACAAGTATGAGAACAAAGTGCGTAGAGTTTTAGCTAATTAAATGCACGAAGTGAGGTTGTCTTTCACAAAATGTAAACAAAAAATGATTTTCCGAATCTGACATCTAAAAAGTTATCAAATAATAATTTCTAAAAGCTGCATTATTTTTTTTGAACGTGGTGGAAACAGTGTTGGGAATTTTCATGCAGAAATGTTTCAAAGTGCAACAACCAACTAAAAAGTGTTTTTACAGAGTTCAGGCAACTAAGTGATTGATAATAAATCAAAAAATTTCTAAAATTAATTACACCGTCACAGGTTACCCTAAACCGTGGTGAGTTTTATGTGTCACATAAGCCCTAGGTAGGCTCATGAAAGCTTTGTGTGGTGAAGAGATTACTTAACAAATTCACTTTAAATATTCAACTAATTCTTCAAAACTACAGTAAGTTGACATTTTGCTGACCTTCTAAAAATACAAGGCCACATACACTGGGTTTTAAGAGTTCACTTTTGATCAGGAGGTCATTGTGGGTCCTTTGATGGTATGAGAAGGGTTAACAAGGCTAGGGTTTAAGTGTGGCTATTTTCAAAGTCTCTTCGTTCTGTCCTTTTAGAAAATGTCTCACAATTCTATTTTTATAGATAATCATTTCAACATAGAGATAAAATAATGTCACATCCTGACAATATGTTGAAATTGGGAAGGAAAAATTTTATTTTTCTAGGAAAGTCTCAACTGAAAATTCAATATTTCCTTTCTGGAAATCAAAGATCTTTCAAAGAGGCCATTTTCTTTCTTTCTCGAATGGTCTCTTTTGTTGTGGAATAAAATAACTTATATGCTAGATTTGAGATTTAGTATGTTTTTCAACTTGCTAAATATTAAAACACAATCAAAAATCAAAGCAACTAAACAAAGAAAGGGAATTGGGTTGCTGCAAAAGCTTGTATTTTATTGTCAAATTAGAATCTTAAAAGTGGTTTCAAAAGTTTCTAATTCTAGCTCAGCAAACTATAGACTAAAAAATAATCATGGTATAAAAACTATCGGACCAGTTTGAACATATGGCAATGTGAAAATATTAAATTAAAAAAACGAAAGCAACTAAAATTAGATATGTCCAAACCACGAGCAGTTAAGTCTCTCTGTACAAACTTTTTTGACCAAAAGTTTCTTTAGACCAAAAAATAAAATTCTACCATTTTGTCGGATGGAAAAAAAATTCCTTTCACTTACTATTCGACGATGATTATTCGATTTGGCTCTTGCCATCGACGTTTGTCTATGGATAACTGAGCTACTTCTAGACAATGGTTTTGTAGTACCTTGCTGCAAGGCCATTTTGATTTGAATAAAAAAGATAAATTTATAATTGGAATATAAAATTACTGATCATAGGTAATCAGCTTTTTCTTTTGCTTAAATTGTCAATCTCAATAATGTAAATTAATCAAGGGCAATACTATAATTTGTCTAAATTCTAAAATGAAAATGCAGGAAGTAAAAACTAATCTTTGATTGAAATCATTGAACCGTTCATTTTCTTCTTGACATGCACTGATATACTTAGTTTCTTTTTATTTTATGGTAAGGAAAAAAGAGGGGACAAGAAAGGGAAATGTTGAGCTGAAGCTTTTTCACCAATCAAATTCTAAACTGGCCAGTGTTAACATTTATGGGAGTATTACATTTATGACCTCATGCTTTTCAATATGTGAATGATTCCTTTAAGTAATATCAAATGTTAATTTCTAGGTTAAATTTAAGCTGATCCTTAAAATATGTGGACCTCGCAACACAATTTTGAAAACATTGAGCATAAATAATAGTAATTTTAATTTCCTTATTTACTTCAATTTTAGCATTTTACACATTCTTTAAACACAAAACTAGGTTATTTTATTTAGCATTTGTTAATGTCAAATAAGGCTAATTAAAGTATTATATTTAATGTTTTCAGTCCAGTTCTGATATCTCTGGAGATTTTTTTGTACCAAAACCAATTAACACCAATATTCACAACTAAGTAATAGTTAGTCTTATTGAAAAGTCTGTCAATTACAATGAAAACTTTGACTTTAACTATTCAGACTTTGTTTTTTTTAAAGAGACTATGAAACTGTTGAATTTATTTTTGGTAAAGACACAAAAACTTGTTTATTGTAAACCAATATCAATCTGGCTCACTTATTTTAAGAAATTTTTAATAAATAACTTCATTAAGTTTATTATTACTCTTTCCTTGCCACTCTATAAATCTAAAAAAATATTAACAGTTCTGAATATATTCTTAAAAGAAATGATAACTTTATGCAAATGAAAAATTTCTTTTCAACTTCTTCCGCTTTTCTAATTAATTGATTATTGATCGAACAGTTTTCTTTCAATATTTGTTGGAGTTCTTTCAAAATTATTCTTGTAAAATTTGTTGGTATAAAAAGAAGCAAAATATGCCTTGCTGTGAGCTGATTCTTACACCTTTTTTTAAAGTTAAAAATGAACATGAATGAAAAGATACTCACAGAAAGTAAGGCGCCGAGCAAGTCATTTACCACAGGATCAGCCTTTTTGTTCTTGTCTTTTTCGATTTCTGGTGAAAAAAGGTCGCTGTCACTGCAGGTCTGCAGTATTTCAATGACCTAGAAAAAACCAATTTAGGGTTTAGAGTCTGACAAATGCTAAGCTATCCATTTTCAACATCAATGCTTTGAAAAAAGATATTGCCCTATTGTTGCTTTCCAACAGGTCCAACTGATAATTCATTCCAAGTTTTTAACCATGTACTAAGACAATATTGAGTTTGTCTTTAACAAAAGTCACATTATGTCAACTGTTAACAATTGAGGAATAAAAGATAGTGCAATCCTTGACATCTTAAAAGCTGATTGTTGAATTTTAAAATGTTCAGGTAGGATGTATTAGGTAGACAAAGTTTGTAATGATATGCTTCTTATTCAAAATATAAAAATACCCCATTCTCATATTTATCTATGTCAGAAAATATTCCTGATAATCAGATTGCATAAGGGACTATTATTATTTTTGGTTGATACAATCAGGCAACATGAGAAGATAGCTAATTGGGTTGATATTTGATTCATGATACACCAATTGAGTTTAATACTTTGGAGGGTCAGAATATAGTTTCTGAGTTACATAACAATGGTCTTTTTCAATATCTGCTCTTCTTTTGAAACTTATTTTGTAAGCAGTTCCAAAGACCATTTATTGCAGCTTTTTTGCAAGAAGCATCCTTTTTATGCATTTTTACTTGAAAAGTCTTCGGTGGTTCATCATGCTATTGCACTGTGAATCTATAGTCATATCTCTTAAATGTTTGATTGGAATATGTGAACTGCACAACAACAAATTCTAGCTAAATGAATGAAAATTTTGTGAGAAGACAAATCAAGGCAAAACAGAGGTTAATGATTTTGCCTAGACAGGGTAGTAACCACAACCTTTTAATGACCTAATAAGTTTTCAAAATTATCTGTAAGAAAGGGTAAACTTTACTCAGTTGAAATAAAATATTTATTACCTTGTCAAGTGACAAAGCCACTTCAGGAGAAGACTTTTCTTGTGCCTGAATCAATAGGTTCACAACCCTGTTTATAGGAGCTTGACCAGATGAGGCTAGCACCGCTGAACTGCTTCGTCTGTTGCTTATCGCACTGGCCAGAGATGTGTGATTGGGACCACTCAAAGACCCAATTGTTGAAGAAAGTGAAACAGCTTTAAGAAATGGAAGAATACTGAGTTTTTAAAATTCTTAAAAATTGTTACATTGAAAATTTTTATCACTGCAAGAAAATGTTCAGATTCACTTTCATTGTTTTTGAAATTATAGAAATACTTCAGTTATTCAAACCTTTTGATCCTTTATATCATTTATAGTACATACTTGATTTACTTTCTTTAGAAAGTCAGTTTCAGTTCCATCTGTGGTTGATCAAAAGCTTATTTTTCATGTAATGGTGAATAAGTGACTTAGAAATCGTTAAGTGCATAATTGGTACCAGACTTAATCATTCTAGACACGAACGTTTATTTTCGTGTAGGTTCAATCTCAAGTTTCAGACATACAATTGATTTCACTATAGGGGCTTCTTTTGCAAACTTAAACACTCAAATGAATGACTTTGCAGAAAAAACCTAGAATTTCTACCTAATATTTCTAAATTTTGTTTTGAACACCAAAATTGTACCTCCATGTAAAGTGGTACTTTATTAGTGGAAAGATTTTAATCGGATAATCAAAAAATAAACCAAGAGGATTTAAAAAAAGTTGATAAGCTATATCTCGACCCCTCTTTCACAAACATAAACAACTAAAATTAGAAATTTTTTTATGAAAAAATGGGAGCTATAGATAAAATTTTTCTCACTCTCATAATTTTGTCCAGGAGGGTCAAATGCTTGTCTAGTTTGTTTGGACCCACGTCTACGACTCCCTACATCATCATCTCGAACGATGTTTGGCGATTGCTTCAGGTACACTATATGGTCAGGAGACCTAATTAAGTAAGAGAAATATTTTGTTTAGTAATGCACAAGACAGTATTGGCTATAACCTATCCTAACTTATGGAAGGGATGACCCTGACCCAAATCGTAATTGAGGTCATCAGGGATAGGGTAATGAAAGTGTATCCTATCCTAACCTAAACCTGAAGGATTGAGCCTGACCCAGAACATTATTCAGGGCAAATTCGAAAATCGGGAAAATTTTTGTAGTTTGATAAGATGCTACACCTTCCTTGACCAAAAAATTTTATAATTAAGGAATTATATGGTTTTTATATTTGAATATAGTTATTAATACTTTTATAATATGAAGAAAGTGAATTAAGGTTAAAGAAGTTATGAAACTAGAGACTAAAGCTGGAATAGTTTTTGCCCCACATGAAGAAAAAGTTTCTCCATTTCCTCAAATCAAGAGATCAAGGATCACATTTCAAATTGTGTTGAAATGTCCTTTTATGCAGAGTAATCTGAAAACCCATGAAGGTATTTTTTTTACTCATGCTTTTGAGCTAATTTTTTTGGAAATGGAGTAAAGCAAGCTAAGAATTAGTGCATTTTTTTTCTTGAATATCCCTCCTGACTGCAACTTGATTATTGTCAATATTAAGCTTGACAAACCTTTTTGATGACAAAGATAAAGAGACTGGAATAGCTCTTGTTTCCATATTCACTTGCTCTCCAGTTCGTTTCTTGCAAAGAAGGGCTCCTTCCCAAGCCTTTCCATGATCAAGCCGCTGCCGGACCAACTCATTTTCTCGTTTGGTAACAGACTTAAAGCAAAATTGTACTTTATCTAGCATTTTGTTTTGATTCAGGATAATGAATGAAAATGACCAAACTGATTCGTATTCTTCATTCTCAGCTAAAACGAGCTCAGAAAGTCCGACTGGTGACTGAATTTCCCATAAGTTAGTATCCAAAAGGTCAGATTGGGAGAAACCAAAGACTTTTTCGAAACTGCTATTGCCATAAAGAAAGCGATCCTGGTTATCTGTTATCTGTACAAAAAGTTAATTGCAAAGCTGTCCATGAAAATCTGTAAACTGATCCTAAATGTACCTGGACTATGTCTCTGCAGTTTTCCAAAGCTGTAAACAAAGTATCTGAACATTGTAACTTGAGGCAAGAGTTCAACTCACTGTGGACCATCATGAAAATTTCATTCATCCAGAAACCACGACTGTAACTATCTCCAACAACCTGAAATAAAAACAAACTAAATTTTTGCAAATATATTCAAAAGATTATTCCAAGAATACTCTAGAAAAATGCGATATTAAGATCGAACCAATCTTTCCAAAGCAAAGTTCTGTCAATATTTGATAGATTTTTCATTTCAAATTTTTTTGGCTTATATCTTGAGAAATTTACAAGGTATAATATGTTCAACTAGCTGAAAATTGCAAGCTTATTTTAATCTCCTTGTTTAAACATCCCCTAAGGTTTAGATTTTCATAAAAAAATCGACATTCATGTCAATAATGTTAAACGAAACTTCATTCAAATTAAGATTGAGAATGATTCAACAAAAAATTATAAATAAATTCTGCATTATTAATCTGTCAGAAGTAGTGATACGGGTCTGGTTCAGAATTTTTTGACCCGGGTCAGGTCTATTTTTAGTAGCTCGGGTTATGTCACCCAACTTTGGTTTGGGTTTGGGTTTGGAAAATTTCCCCTAAAAATATCAACTTTTTCCAATTTTTCCCTTTTGGTCAAAAAAAATATCTTTGGGTCGGGTCAAAAAGTACCTGGGCCAAAGGCGCATTGGCCTCTTATTTACTGGGGTCAAAAGTATGCTCCGCTCGGGTCAGGGCCCATCTCTAGTCAGAAGCAATCTATCGTCTCAAAAAAATGTGATAATCAAGTATGTAAAAGGTTAATTATTAAATAATATATAACTTGATTTTGTATGGAAAAATAGGTCAACCATGTGGCAATATAATTCACTCAAAAGTGGTGATGGGTTCGGATCAAAAATTTTTGATCCCAGTTGCGGGTAGGGTCAATTGTTTTGGCTCAGGTTGGGTCTGGCTGAGTCAGCCATTTTTGGGTTTGGGTTTAGGTTTGGAAAATTTCCAATAAAAATGTCAAATTTTTCCATTTTTTTCCTTCGGGTCAAAAAAAATCTCTGCTCCGCTCGGGTCAGGGCCCATCTCTAGTCAGAAGCAATCTATCGTCTCAAAAAATTTGATAATCAAGTACATAAAAGGTTAATCCGTCAGCGGAGCGAGCGAAGCTGGCGAGTTAGTTTTTTCATAAGGGCTTGCGCTTTTTAGGGAATGTATAGCGCTCAGAGTGGATTCATTTTGTAAATTTCAAATTGCATCTCCTCCCTCAATTTTTGAGCTTTTTGAAATATTTTTGGATAGCTTATGGAAATATCTAACTTTTGACGGATTTTTTTTGATCTGATGTCTAGA